>Ga0256913_10001067_pt1 | contig 14234 bp, 9 predicted proteins | sample Axial_MatmetaG_FD_185970 | JGI IMG/M metagenome (GOLD analysis project Ga0256913, IMG submission 185970) | Deep-sea worm associated microbial mat communities from Axial Seamount, Juan de Fuca Ridge, Pacific Ocean - Axial_Mat | ecosystem: Environmental > Aquatic > Marine > Oceanic > Microbial...
CCCTGATTTCGTCGGCGATATGTTTTTCGAAAAAATCATAATCGGTTTTTCCTATGACCTCGTCCCGGGAAAAACCGTGGAATTTGGCGCACGCGTCGTTGACCATTATGTATTCGAAGTCGCTGTTTTTGACGAATATGTGCGCCGGGTGGCTGGAAAGCAGCGCTTGCAAAACCACCTCTTGCTCCAGCTCTTTGTTGATTTTGCGCAGAACCAAAACCAAATGGCCTTGGATTCTTGAAATGTAAAGCGTGGTATGAAGCAGTTTTCTCGACTTCTTTCCGGGAGGAATGGTATCAAACGCTAGAACACGCGCCTTGCCGTCTTTCAACGTGTCCAAATAGGCTTGATATCGGGAGGATCGCTTGACGCCCGGATTTATTTCCTCGACTTTCTTGCCAATAACCTTTTCGCGGGGCAACTCGGCGTATTCGCACGCCTCGTCGTTTATATACACGCAACGCAATTTGGAATCGAACACTATAACGGCGAACGGCAAGTTCCCGACAATGGACTCAAATAGTTCGAGGTCGTCAACATGATCGGTCGCGTCGGACATCAGCCACCATCCTTTCCCCTGCGGCGGATTACGCCAGTTTCCGCACCGAATGATTATAACGCGCCGCGCCGCGTTTTGCAACGTCGTTATTATCAATCGATTACGGAAACGGCTCCGAGGAGGCGCCTCGCCTCCTCTTTTGAGACTCCGCGTCGGCTGGCCAGATCCTCTAGCTGGTCCATCCCTATGGAGGCTATGGAGAAATAGTCGGATTTCGGATGGGCGAAGATGAATCCCGCGACCGACGCGGGCGGCTCCATGGCGCTTGACTCGGTGAGCTTGACTCCAACGCGCCGCTCCGCGTCCAGAATGTCGAAAATAACACGTTTCCCGTAATGGTCGGGGCACGCCGGATATCCCGGAGCCGGACGGATTCCCCGATACTTCCGTTGGAATATCTCCTTCGCCGTGAGATTTTCGTCCGGCGCGTATCCCCAGAAATCCTTTCGGACAATGAAGTGCAGATATTCGGAAAAGGCCTCGGCGAGCCTGTCGGCCAACCCCATCGCCATGATGGAGGAGTAGTCGTCTCCCCCGTCGGCGAACTTCTTGGCCAGTTCCCTGGAGCCGAGCCCCGCCGTGACGACGAACACGCCTATATGGTCGCCCATTCCCTCCGGAGCGATGAAATCGGCCAAAGCCAGATTCGGCGAGCCGTTTTTCTTTTTGTTTTGCTGCCGGAGCGTCTCTATCCGCGCGGTTCCGCCGTCCGGCGTCCGCGCGACGATGTCGTCTCCCTCGCTATGGGCCGGGAGAATCGCCGCGACGCCCTTGGCCTCGATAGCGCCCGCGTCGGCGATTTTCTTAAGGAGTTTCCTGGCGTCGGCGAGCACTTTGGCCATCTCGTTTCCGGAATCGGATTTCTCCAACGCCTTCGGGAACCTTCCTTTCAACTCCCAAAGCATCAGGAACGGCCGCCAGTCTATGAACTCGGACAGCTCCTCGATGGAAGGCGAGAACGTCTCGATTCCAGTTCGAGCCGGTTTTGGCGGGGGCTCCTTCCGCCAGTCTATTCTCAACCGCGAACGCCGCGCCTCCTCCAACGGAACGATATCGGCGGTTTTCCTCTTCCCGGCCCTATCGGCGGCGGCGGCGCGGTCGCGGACGATCCTCTCCGCCAACTCCGCCGCGGATTTCGGATTGAACAACGCGTTGACTATCGAAACCGCCTTCGACGCGTCGCCGGCGTGGACGCACACGCCCTTGCTTCTGTTCGGCGCTATTTTGGCGCGGGTGTGCGCCTCGGAGGTGGCGGCCCCGCCTATCAGCAACGGAATGTCCATGCCGCGCCTCTCCATTTCGGCGGCCACGCGCGCCATCTCGTCGAGTGATGGGGTTATCAGGCCGCTGAGTCCGATGATATCGACGTTCTCGGCCTCCGCGGTGTCGAGGATCTCCTCGCAAGGCGTCATAACACCGAGGTCCACCACCTCGATGTTGTCGCACTTGAGGACCACGGAGACGATATTCTTTCCGATATCGTGGACGTCCCCCTTGACCGTGGCGAGGAGCACTTTGCCGTTGGGCTCTCCGCCGGAGCCGCGCTCCTTCTCGATGAACGGAGTGAGGTAATCCACCGCCTTGCGCATCACACGCGCGCTTTTCACCACCTGCGGCAGAAACATCTTGCCTTCGCCGAACAGGTCGCCGATATGGCGCATCGCGTCCATAAGGGAGGATTCGATGACCCCCACCGCGGAGCCTAGCTCCCCCATCCTCTCCTCGACGTCCTCGACGATGTATTTGTCTTCCCCCTTCAACATGGCGTGGAATATTCTGTCGTGGGGCGGAGCCGAGCGCCATTCCGGATCCTCCCTGGATTTTCCGCCATCCGCCTCGGCGGCGAATTTCTCCGCCACCTCCATCAACCGCTCCGACGCCCCCGGACGGCGGTTGAGCACGGCGTCCTCGACGATCTCCCTCAGGTCCTCCGGAATCTCGTCGTAAACCGTGAGATGCGCCGGATTCACGATTCCCATATCCAATCCGTTCGCGATGGCGTGGTAGAGGAAAACCGCGTGGATCGCGCCCCGGATGGCGTCGTTGCCCCGGAAGGAGAACGACACGTTGCTTATGCCTCCGCTAACCAGCGCCCCGGGGCAGCGTTTTTTTATCTCCGCCACGGCGTCGATGAAGTCCCTGGCGTGCGAGTCGTGCTCCGGCATTCCCGTGGCGATCGCGAACACGTTGGGATCCATCACGATGTCGCTGGGGACGTAACCGGCCTTTTCCACGAGCAGTTTGTAGGCGCGCTCGCAGATCTCGACCCGGCGGTCGAACGTGTCGGCCTGCCCTTTCTCGTCGAAGGCCATCACCAGCGTGGCGGCGCCCATGCGGCGTATCGCCACGGCCTTCTCCAAAAACTTCTCCTCCCCCTCCTTCAAACTTATCGAATTGACGATTCCGCGTCCCTGTAGATGTTTCAACCCCTCCTCGACGACATCGAAATCCGAGGAGTCGATCATGACCGGGACTCTGGCTATCTCCGGATCGGAGCCTATCATATCGAGAAATCTGGACATCGCGGCCGGGCCGTCGATCATCCCGTCGTCCACGTTCACGTCGATTATCCGCGCGCCGTTCTCGACCTGCTCCCTCGCGACCGCCGCGGCCTCTTCGAATTTCTCCTCCTTGACAAGCCGCAGGAACTTCCTGGAACCCGCCACGTTGGTCCGCTCCCCGATGTTCACGAAATTCATTTCCGGCCGTATGTCCAGCGGCTCCAATCCGCTGAGACGGCAGTATCCGGGCTTTTCGGCGGGCGCGCGCGGAACGGCTCCGGACACGGCGTCGGCGATGGCCGCGATATGCGCGGGCGTCGTCCCGCAGCATCCGCCCACGATGTTAACCAGTCCGGCCTCCGCGAACTCCGCGATCGTTTTGGCCATTGTCTCCGGCGTCTGGATGTATTCCCCGAATTCGTTCGGCAACCCGGCGTTCGGATGGACGCTGACACGGAACGGCGCCGCCAAGGCCAACTCCTCGAGCCAGGGACGCATCCCCTCGGCTCCAAGCGAGCAGTTCAATCCGACGGAAAACAGGTTTTCGGCGTGCGACACCGATATCAGGAACGCCTCGACGGTCTGTCCCGAAAGTGTCCTCCCGCTGGCGTCGGCCACCGTCACGGAAATCATCAACGGAACGGAGCGGCCGGTGGCGGCGCGGGCCCTTTCCGCGGCGCGTATCGCCGCCTTGCAGTTTATCGTGTCGAAAACGGTCTCGATCAGCAGAAGATCCGCTCCGCCCTCTATCAAGGCCGTGGCGGATTCCAGATACGCCTCCATCATCTGGTCGAAGTAAACGTCCCGCTTGGCCGGGTCGGAGATATCCGGAGAAATGGAACACGTCTTCCCGGTCGGCCCCAGACAACCGGCGACGAACCGCGGACGACCATCCCTCTTCTCCGCGGAATCCGCGGCACGGCGCGCGATTCCCGCGGCCGCCAGGCAAAGCTCCCGGACCCTGTCGGACAAACCGTGCGCCTCTTGGGAAAACGCGTTGGAGTTGAAGGAGTTCGTGGTTATTATATCGGCTCCGGCGTCGAGATACGCCTCGTGTATCTCCCGGATGACGTCCGGAGCGGTAAGACACAACACGTCGTTGTTTCCGGTCAACTCCACGGGATGGCCGGCGAAAATCTCCCCGCGGAAATCCTCCTCGCGCAATCCGCGTTTCTGGATCATCGTCCCCATGGCGCCGTCGAGGACGAGCATCCGACGCTTCGCCATGTCTTTTATATCGTACGCTTTTTCCATAAGGTGGGTAAACTATCCCGCGGAATCCGCGGAGTCCAACGCGAAGCCCGCCGAACAACGGCTAAAAAGGGCGCGCCGAAAAAACAACGCCGCCATCCGGGCGGCGGTGGCGGCGGATTCGACGGGCGATAGACCGCGTCTCCCGATCACGGAGGAGTGAACGGAACCGGATAATCTCCGGAAAAACAGGCGTGGCAATAATCCTCCGGAGCGCTGGAGACGCACGAGAGCATTCCCTCCAACGAAAGATAGGCCAGGGAATCGGCTCCGATCATCTCGGCGATCTCGTCGACCGAATGGGAATGCGCGACCAGCTCCTCGGCGCTGGGAAAATCTATCCCGTAGAAACACGGATACTTGTGCGGCGGACAGCTTATCCTCATATGGACCTCCCGCGCTCCGCTCTCGCGGAGGGTGCGGACGCGCTCGCGGCTGGTGTTGCCTCGGACGATGCTGTCCTCCACCAAGCAAACGCTTTTCCCCTCCACCGCCTCCCGTATCGGATTCAGTTTCATATTCACCGCGGTCCTCCGGTCGTCGGGAGACGGCTTGATGAACGTGCGCCCGATATAGTGGTTCCTCATGATGCTGATGTCGAACGTAATCCCGGAGGCCTCGGCGAATCCGAGCGCGGCGTAGGTGCCGCTGTCCGGAACCGGAGCGACGACATCCGCCTCTACGGGATGTTCCATCGCCAGGCGAGCGCCGAATTTCTTACGGGTCAGATACACGCTGTCCTCGAACACTAAACTGTCGGGACGCGCGAAATAGACATGCTCGAATATGCAGTGGGATTTCCGTTTCTGGTTCGCGAACTTTTTCGACTCCATCGAGCCGTCGTTTTTGATGAAAAGCATCTCCCCAGGCTCTATGTCGCGCTCGAAAACCGCCCCCATCATATCGAACGCGCACGTTTCGGAGGCTATCACCACCGCGTCGGTTCCGGGAATCCTGCCAAGCGAAAGCGGCCTGAAACCGCTCGGATCCCTGGCGGCCATCATACCGTCCTCGCAAAGCGCCAATATGGAAAATGCTCCCTCGACCCGCTTCAACGCGTATTCCAAAGATTTCCAGGGGGTGTCCCCCTCCTGATGGTTCTGGGAGGCCAGATGGAGGATTATCTCCGTGTCCAGATCCCCTTGGAAAATGGCTCCCGAACGCTTGAGCCTCTTGCGCCAAAACGCCCCGTTGGAGAGGGTGCCGTTGTGCGCCAGCCCCAGATGCCACTTGTCGAACTCGACGGCGAAAGGCTGGGCGTTCACCTCGGTCGAGCGGCCGCTAGTGGAGTAGCGCACATGTCCGATCGCCATCTCCTGCCCTTCGGTCTTCCACCACTCCTTCGGGAGTTTCTTGAACACCTCCCCCACGAGTCCCATCCCCTTGTGGCACTCGCACACGCCCCGGCGTTTGAGAAATATGCCGGCGCTCTCCTGCCCTCTGTGCTGCAAGGCGAACAATCCCAGTCGAGTCATCTCGGCGGCGTCGGGATAGCCGCATATACCAAAAATCCCACATGCCTCGCGTATCATCAGAAGGTCTTCCTTTCCAATCCGGAACGCGTCATGAACTCTTTCACCCAGGGATCCGGAGGCTGTTTTCTCAACGACTCCGGGTCGCCCTCGGCGACTATGCCGCGCCGGTTCCTGTCCAACATTATGACGCGGTCGGCGACCGCGAAAACACTATCCAACTCGTGGGTGACGATCACCATCGTCGTTCCGAGCTCCCGTCTTATGTTCAAAATCAACCTGTCGAGCTGCGCGGCGGACACGGGATCCAATCCGGCCGACGGCTCGTCGAAAAACAATATGTCCGGGTTCAAAGCCATCGCCCGGGCCAATCCGGCCCTTTTGCGCATTCCGCCGCTCAACGCCGCCGGCATATAGTCTTTGAAGCCATCCAAGCCGACCAACGCCAGTTTGTCCTCCACTATGGTGTCTATCATCTCTTTCGGCAACGACGTGTGCTCCTCCAAGAGCAATGCGATATTCTCCCCCACGGTCAGGGATCCGAACAACGCTCCGGACTGGTACAACACCCCGAAGGAGCGGGTGATTCTCCGCTTCTCCTCGCCTTCGGCGCTCACTATGCTCTCGCCTCTGATAAGAATATCCCCGGACCACGGCCGGAGCAAGCCTATCATATGCTTGAGAAGCGTCGTCTTTCCGCAACCGGAACCACCAAGTATAATGAATATCTCGCCATAGTCAACGGCGAAGTCTATATGCTCGAGCACTATTCTGTCGTCATAGCCAGCGACAAGGTCTTTCACCTCGATGGCCTTGCCGTCATTCCCGCTCAACGCCGGTTCTTTTTCCGCCACGCCGCTCACCGTCTGGCTATCCTCCATATCGCCACCGCTCCTCCGAACTGGTACAGCACGTTGGGAATCCAAAGAAGATATTGAGGGTATATGTTCGGATATTTGTGGAAGGCCTGGAACACCATGATGGCGATGAAATAGATTCCCGCCAGCACCACGCCTATCAAAAGTCCTATCGACGTCTCGCGTCGGGATGTCCGTATGGCCAAAGGCATGCCCAGCAAAAGAAAGGCTATCGGAGCCAATCCAAACGCTATGCGGCGGTTCAACTCGATATCCAAGGCGGTGGTGTCCATACCTAGCATCCTATACATCACGGTCTTGCCGAAAAGCTCCCTCAAGGTAAGAAGACGGATCTTCTTCCCTATCTTGATTTCGTTGAATTTGCGACCGTAATCCAAAGCCAGCTGGAACTTCTCGCTGAACGTCCTGTCGGGACGCTTCCCGTTCTCGGGATGTTGAACTATCGAGGCGTCGAAAAGCTCTATGATCAAAAGCTGCTTCTTTTTGTCCACGACGACCTGACCCTTGGCGGCGGCAACGTCCTTTCTCAGTTTCTTCGTCCTCTTGTCGAACTGGAATATCTGTATATCCTTGATGCCGTGCTTCCCCACCCTGTCGCCTATATAGATGCTGTTGTTCTCGTAGTCTATGGATGTCCCAGGCTCGATCATAGACAACGGTCTGGTGACCACAACGGTTTTCAAAAGGCTTTTGCCTTTCTCCGCGTAGTAGGGGCCAATCTCGAGCTGCAACACCAGGCACACGCAAGTGAGGAAAAAGGCCAGGATTATCAACGGGGATATGATTTGCAGTATCGATATGCCGCAAGCCCTCATGGCCGTGATCTCGTTGTCGGCCGACATCCTGCCGAACACCAGCATGGTCGCCACGAAAACACCTACCGGAATGGCTATCGAAAGGGCGAAGGGCATCAGGAAAAGAAACGACAAAAACGCGTCGGAGAGCGGTATCCCTCTGGATATCGCCTCGAACACCTTGAGTATGTTGGCTCCCATGATGCCGAACGTGACCACGAGAACCGACGCCACGAGAACCGTGGCGAAACTTTTGGTGACATATGCGTTGAGTATCCTCATAAGCCGGTAATCTACCATTCGGGAGGTGTAAGACAAGAGACCCTTAAACCTTTGACCTTCCTTGAAAACCGCGGTCGATCACCTCTTTTCCAAATCGGTGTCTATGAAAACCTCCAACGGACGGTGATCGGAAGCCTTCAACCATGAAAAGGGAATATGGACGATGCGGTTCTTAGCTGTCTCCACTTCGGGCAACAGCCCCTTGGAGACGAAAGCGTAATCGATCCTTCCATACGAATCCTGCCTGCGCCACCAATGGGTCCAGCAACATCCGTCCGAGTCAACGGGACGCAAATCGACGAGCCTCATCGAATCCTTCAAACCGTCGCCTCTAACCGCCGATATCGCACCGGAATCGAACGTGTCGTTCATATCCCCCATCACAAGCACGTTCGCCCCGGGCTCCTTTTTCATTATTCCAGAAACGATCTGGCGCAACAAACGCGCCTCGTCGCGGCGCATGTCGCTGCTGCTGTAAACGGGATTCGACACCCTGGCCTTCAAGTGGGCCAACACTATGTGCAAACGATATCCATCCCTCTCGAACACCAAATGAAAAAATCCCCTTTGAACATGGAGCTTGTGCGGTTTCGAATCTTTCGACGAGCGTTTGGGCTTCAAATTGTATGTGAGATTGTCGATTCGATGAACTTCCACCGGAGCGAATTTGGAAAGCACTCCCAACGCCCGGGTCGGATCGGAGCCGAACATCGACGCGGAAAAAACATATTTGGATCCGCGCTTGGCGAGACGATCCTTCAAATCAGCCAAAGAGTTCGCGCCGCCTACTTCGGAAACCAAAACGATGTCAGCTCCGCTTTGGGCTATGGTGTCGGCGACGGCGTCCTTGGAGCCTATCGGCTTGAGCGTCTTGTTGTAGTCGCCCTCGACGAAATAGTTCCATAGATTGTAGGACAACACCGATATCTCCCCGCAATCGGCGGAAAGATGGAACGACGCGAGCAACAGCGCCAATACAGCGCCACGCGTCATTTGTTGCGCATTGGCATGATAACGTAAAGGAATCCGTCTCCGCACGACAACGCCACCGGATTGTACCCGTCGTTAAGCTGCATCGTCACCTTGTCGGCGGCTAGATACTTGAAAGGAGCTATAAGGAACGACGGATTGAACGAAACCTCAACCTCGGATCCACCATCGTAATCTATCGGAACCTCCTCGACCCCCTGGCTGGGCGATCCAACGGTGGTTATCTCTATCTTGGATTTGACGAACTTAAGCTGCACGAAGGCGCCACTGTCGGAAACGACTATCGCTATGCGCTTCATCGCGGAGCTGAAAAGGTCGGAAGGTATCTCGATCTTCCTGGAGAAAGAAACCGGAATAACCTGACGGTAGTTGGGATACGCTCCCTCGACCAGCTTTGTGGACACTTTGACGTCGTTCGACTCGAACGACGCTTGATTGTCGCCGAACTCTATGGAAACATCGTCGCCTACCGAAGCGAACACCTGCTGGAGATGCTGAACCGTCTTTTGCGGAACGATCGCCTGCCCGTCGTCGCCGGAGAAATTCTCGACCACGCGCTCGACCAAAGCCAGACGCTTGCCATCGGTAGCCACTACGGTGAACGCCTTGTCCTTCACCGCGAAAAGAACTCCGTTCAAGGTCTTTCGGGAATCGTCGGTGCTGGCGGCGTAGGAAACCTTGCCCAAAGTAGAGGACAACTCGCCGCCTTTGACGGAAAAACGCCTGGTCGAACTGAAATCCACTGGAAGGGGAAAATCGTCGGGAGGAAGCCCCATAGCCGTGTAAGAGGATGTTCCAGCCTCCAACGTCATGTGGTGACCCTCGTCGCGGCTGAAACTTATTACGTCGGCTCCAAGGTTTTGAACCCATAAAAGAATGGATTTGGAGGGAAGGGTCGTCGTTCCAGGAACCTCGACGTCGGCTTTTATCGTCGTCGTGACCCTGAGTTCCAAATCGGTGCTGGTCAGGATAAGGGTGTTGTCCTTGGCCTCTACAAGCACATTCGAAAGTATCGGAAGAGTCGAACGGGCTCCTATGACGCTATTAACCTTGCGCAATCCTTCGATAAGAACGCTTTTTTCCACCTTGAATTTCATATATTCACCTCTCGCTTTTCGACAGTGCCTCTTCTTATCCCCTAAAGTATAGATTTTAACATCAGTATTATAGACTGTCAATAGTGTTAATAAAGCTCGAATTCAAACTTAAATACCGCTAATTTCGCCTGTTGACTCCTTGTCGAAGCCGGTTTGACGCTTTCCGGGTCCGTCGATTATGAAAAAACTTCCGACACGATATCAACACGTTGTTGAAAGCGGTTTCCGCGGCTGTCGGAACATCCAAGCGTTCCAAGGCTGGATTCCCACTGGAACCACTCCCGCGGAAACGCTGGACGCCATTTCGATTGGAGTCGAACGGTTGGCGCGCTTCGTCTTCAAAGGGAGCACTTGTACACGAAAGCGGGCGGAATGTTGTTCCACACGATGGGGGATTTCTCCACTTTCGAAAAACGGCTCTCCAAGGTGCGCTTGAATCGTCTGCCCGCCGGCAACAACGTGCCTTGCAAATACGCGAAAGTCGCGAACACGCCTTTTTTGGGCTCGAGAGCCTCGCACACGGCGTCCATAAGCTTGATTTGCAACTCTTCGGGAAACGACGCCCAGGGAAGCCCCGAAAGCACGGCGTCCAATTCCCGCACGTTTTCCTTTTCGAGGATCGAGACGATGTTCGAGGCGCATTCGTTGTGGGACTTGACGTCGGGGAAGCGTTCTTTGAAAATCGCATGCAGCCCAGGATCTATCTCGATAGCTATGAACTCGGCGGAATCCGGAATGGTCTCGAGAATCATGTTCGTCACTGCTCCGGTTCCAGGACCTATCTCAACCACCGCCGAAGCGTTTTCAAGGCCTATATCGCGAACCATCATTTTCGATAACGCAGGGGAACTGGGACATACAGCTCCAACTTGAGACGGTTTTCTGGCGAACGTTTTGAAAAAACTCAAAGTATGCACGGTATCTTTTCCATATCTGTTACGCGAGCGGGGGAATCGGGCTACCCATCTACGAAGGCGGATGCCGTCCATCCGCGTCGGCTCGAAAGAGCATAGTATATCACGTTTTCAACACCGCTACAAACGCTTCTTGCGGTATATTCACGCTTCCAACCTGTTTCATCCGTTTTTTCCCTTCCTTCTGTTTCTCTAGCAGCTTGCGTTTACGGGTCACGTCACCGCCGTAGCATTTGGCCAAAACGTTCTTCCGCAGTTGCCGTATGGTTTCCCTGGCGATGATTTTCCCGCCTATCGCGGCTTGTATCGCTATCTGGAACATTTGCCTTGGAACCACTTCCTTCAATTTCTCGGCGATCTGACGGCCGCGTTGCGCCGCGTGGTCCACATGGACGATGGAGGAGAACGCGTCCACAGGTTCGCCATTGACCAGGATATCGAGCTTCACAAGTTGGTCTGGTTTGTATCCGGCCAACTCGTAATCCATGCTGCCGTAGCCGCGGGTGACCGATTTGAGTTTATCGTGGAAATCTATGAGAATCTCGTGCATCGGCATTTCCGCCGTTATGACGACATGTTTCGCGTCCACCGAATCGGTTTTCACGCATATCCCGCGTTTCGCCATCACGAGACTCATCACGTCTCCTATGTTCGAATTGGGAATCATGAGATTCGCCCGTATCATAGGCTCCTCTATCCTGTCTATAACCGAAGGATCCGGAAGATGGATGGGATTGTCCAGCACTATCATATCGCCTTTTTTCAGATAGACATGGTAAACCACGCTGGGATATGTGGCTATTATGTCCATGTCGTATTCGCGCCTTAGGCGTTCCTGGATTATCTCCATATGCAGCAACCCCAGAAATCCGCATCGGAAACCGAACCCCAGCGCGGCGGAAGTCTCCGCCTGGTACTCGAAAGCGGCGTCGTTCAGTTGAAGTTTGGCCATGCTCGTTTTCAGCTGGTCGTAGTCGGCGGAATCGATGGGGTATATGCCGCTGAAAACCATCGGACGAGCTTCCTGGAATCCGGGAAGAGGCGCCTTCCTGGGGTCGCTCTCCACCGTTATCGTGTCGCCGATCTTAGCGTCGGATGGAGATTTTATGTTCGGAATGACATAGCCGACCGAACCGGCCGACAACCTGTCCACCGGAGTCATGTCGGGCGTGAAAAAACCAACCTCCTTGACGTCGCTGGCGGCGTTCGTGCTCATCATTCTTATCTTCGCCCCCCTCTTCAGCGTCCCATCGAAGACGCGCACGTAGCTGACGACACCGCGGAAGGGGTTGTATGTCGAGTCGAACACCAATGCCGCCGTTCCGTCGTTGTCGTCTAGGCGCTTCGGAGGGGGGATCCTCTCCACGATGGCCTCGAGCAACTCCGCCACTCCCGCTCCATCCTTCGCGCTGGCGCGCAACGCCTCCTCGCGCGGAATGGCCAAAACCTCCTCCAGTTGGTCTAGGCACATCTCCACGTCCGCGGCCGGCAAATCAATTTTGTTTATCACCGGAATAACCACCAAATCCTGCCTGATCGCTAAATTCGTGTTGGCGACGGTTTGAGCCTGGACGCCCTGGGTGGCGTCGATGAGAAGAAGCGCGCCCTCGCAAGCGGCCAAAGAACGGCTGACCTCGTAGGAGAAATCGACGTGCCCGGGTGTGTCGATGAGATTCAACTCGTATTCCACCCCGTCCGCCGCCGCGTATGCCATTCTCACGGGATGCGATTTTATGGTTATACCGCGTTCCCGTTCGAGATCCATATCGTCCAGCAATTGTTCGCGCGCGGCCCTGCCGTCTATGGTCCCGGTAATCTCCATCAACCTGTCGGCGAGCGTGGACTTGCCATGGTCGATGTGCGCTATGATCGAGAAATTGCGTATTTTGTCGATGTCGGTCATTTGTTATTCAAGGTAAGCGGGGGTTGAATGGGTTTACCGGCGATCCGCCGTATCAACGTCTCAGCGCCACCTGCATCTTGTAGTTCGAGCCCTTGAAAAACGACACCGCGAACTCCGCGACGGTCCTGGGCTCGTAAAACTTGCAACTGAAAATATCCAAATACGCCGCGTTCGACGAATTGGCGAAATGCCCGGAAATAAGCGACGTCTCGATCAGTTGCATCATGCTGAAACCAGCCACGCGCTCGTCCTTGCCGAAATCAACCACAACGCACTCGCCGAAACGCTCCATGTCGATTTTCTCGCAGAGCTCGAAAACAAAACGCCTTATCGCGTCGGCGTCGCGGATGGTGTCGGGGTCGCAGTGGTAAACGTCTATCGATGTCGACAACCCCCACGCCTTGCTGCGCTGGTGCTTCTTCTCCCAGGACAAGGTGTGGATGTGCGTCTTGTCCTCGCAAACGGGTATCATCCGTTCTATTCCATTGTTCGACACGATGCCCCGGTGCATGTCGCTCGAGACAACCGCCTCCTCCGCTCCCAGAGCCTTCTTGATAGTCTCTATGGCGATTTTGAGGTCGACCGACTCGGAGCAGGTGAACATATCCACCGCCGCGTAATCGTGTTCCGGCCACGCGTGCACCGAAAAATGGGATTCGGCTATTATCACGACGCCACTCACGCCCTGGGGCTCGAAAATATGGAAGGAGTGGTCGAGCACCGTGGCGCCGCTCGCCCGCGCGGCGTCCAAAAACGCTTTCTTCACATGTTCGGGATCGGTTATGATGGCTGGATCGCAGTCGTAAAACTCCACCGTCATGTGCCTCCCCAAAGCGAAATTGGCGTCGGCTTCCATCGTCATTTTTCCTTGTTGTCAAGCTCGGAAGCCGCCATAAGGGAGCTTAAAAAGGCTCTGAAAACGTTGTCTTTCTTGTTTTGCAGGTAGCTACGCGCGATGAACGGGTACATCTTCTCGAAATCCTTGTCCGTGGGGAACTTTTTCGATTCCACATAGATTATCAACGCGCCGCTCTCCGTGTTGACGGGAGCCGACGCCGAGCCTTGCGGCGTCGACAGCGCGGCGCGCAATATCTCGGCTCCATTCGGCACGAACGGAGGAGCGAACGAGCCCATCTCGGGCAGAGAATCAGCTTTGAGTTTCAGCTTAGCCGTGATTTTGTCGAAAGACCCTCCCTTGTCCAACACTCCCGCGATCTCCGCGGCAGCGGCCCTCGCGGCCTCCCTGGCTAGAATGGTCGAACGGGTTTCGATGAAATCCTTTCTGGCTTTCTCTTTCGCCTCCTCGAACGTTTGCGGACGGGCTTCCTTTTTCTCTAGCAGAAACGCCACAGAAACGCGGTCCTTCTCTTTCACCGGCTCCGAAACCGGACTGTCCATGGCTAGCTTGTCCAGCGCAACGGCCAATTCGGGGCGTTTCGCGTCGTCGCGACGCACCCAACCGGAATCCACCGTCTCCAGTTTGGATCCCTTCGCTTTGGATTCGAATATTTTAAGGGATTTTTTCCCCGCCGCCGCGTTGTCTTGAGCCTCGTAGAAAACGTCCTCTATGTCGGAATACACGCCGTCGGAGAA
>Ga0256913_10001068_pt1 | contig 14224 bp, 15 predicted proteins | sample Axial_MatmetaG_FD_185970 | JGI IMG/M metagenome (GOLD analysis project Ga0256913, IMG submission 185970) | Deep-sea worm associated microbial mat communities from Axial Seamount, Juan de Fuca Ridge, Pacific Ocean - Axial_Mat | ecosystem: Environmental > Aquatic > Marine > Oceanic > Microbial...
CATCCGCAAATTTTACAAGATTTAGTTAATAGTGTAAAAGGAACTAAATTAGAACATTTAATAAATAAGATTACATTAAGAGCACTAAAAAAAGCAGTATACTCAGCTAATAATATTGGGCATTTCGGATTAGCTTCAGAATATTATTGTCACTTTACTTCACCAATAAGAAGATATCCTGATTTAATAATACACAGATTAATAAAAGCGAGTATTCAAGGAAAAGATATCAAAAATAAGTATGATGAAATGATTTTACAATTAGAAGAAATAGCAAAGCATTGTTCAATCACTGAAAGAAAAGCAGAATTAGCTGAAAGAGATTTAAGCGATGTATATAAAGCAATGTATATGAAACAACATATTGGCAGTAAATTTAATGGTGTAATTTCAGGAGTTATACAATATGGTTTGTTTGTTGAATTAGAAAATACAGTAGAAGGGTTTATAAGAGTAGATAATCTAGATGGATACTATAACTTTGATAAAGATAATTTTAGATTATACAAAGAAAAAAGCAATTTTTCTTATTCATTAGGAGAAAAAGTTAGAATTAAAATAATTAATGTTAACATACCAAAAAGAGAGATTGATATGACGATTTTAAGAAAACTCACTTAAAAATATATTATTGAATTACTCAATATAGTTCAATGTTTCTTTTCAATTAACAGAATTTATGATAAGGTAATAAAAACTAAAGTTATTTAAATATACTAAGGGGGGTTATTATGTTTAAAAAAGAAAATTTAACAATACCAAACGCTTTATCAGTTTCGAGGTTTCTATTTTTACCAATATTATATATTTTTATACAAAATGATATGACAATTGCATTTTTAATAGGATATATAATATTAGGTTCTACAGACTACTTTGACGGGTTGATAGCAAGGAAATTCAATCAGAAAACAGAGATTGGAAAAGCATTAGATTCAATTGCTGATTTATTCTTTTATATATCATCAGCATATTTTTTAGCAAAACTATATCCACAATATTTAGAACCAAATAAAACATTACTAATAATGTTTTTCTCACTATTAGTACTTTCGTTCATTGTTTCAGCAATAATATGTAAAAAACCAATAATGATGCACACCTCATTATTAAGATTAAATGGAGTACTTGTATATTTATTAATTGTTTCTTCATATTTTGTTAATACCACATATTTTGTAACAGCAATATTAATAATATATTTTGTAGCTTTTATAGAAGAAATTATCATATTTATCAAATACGGTGAAGTAGATCCTGATTCTAAATCGATATTCCAAATAGAACAAAAAGAAACTAAATAATTTAATTACAATAAGAGAAGAACTAAAAAATAGTTCTTCTTTTATTGTAAAAAAGTATACAATAGTAATATAAATATATTTAGAAGGGAGAAAGAAATGGAAGCTTATAAAACGATTGTTTCGCGAGAAACAAATAATACGAAAGTAGAAATTGTAGCTTTTAATCAATTAAAAGGGAGTTCTGATGTGCGAACAGCGGAAAAACTATTCTATGCACAAAATACAGGGATGACTCTTAAAATGGTAAAAATTACTTTAAAGAATTCTAGAGTAAGGGTAGAACCTGGAGCTTTATATTACATGAAAGGTGATTTAGAAATGAAAGCTAGTACAGGCGGTGGTCTTTTTAAAGGGTTAAAAAGAAAAATGCTATCAGGAGAAAGTTTTTTTGTAAATGAAATTCGTGGTACAGGAGAGATATATTTAGAACCTACTTTTGGACATTTCTTTTTACATATGTTAGATCAAAATGATCCAGGTATTATTGTTGATAGTGGATTGTTTTATGGGGGAACAGAAGGATTAAATATTGATGCAGTAATGCTTAAAACTTTTTCCTCCGCAGTTGCAGGACAAGAAGGTTTATTTCAAACTCGAATAAAAGGCAGTGGTATTGCCATAATGTATTCACCAGTACCAGAAGAGGAAATTCAAAAATTTACTATTAATAATGACAAATTATTTGTTGATGGAAATTTTGCTTTAATGAGAAGTGAAAAAATTAAATATAAAGTTGTAAAAAGCAGTAAATCACTTATAGCTTCATCAGTCTCAGGTGAGGGATTATTACATAGATTTGAAGGCAATGGAAATGTATGGATTGCACCTACACAAGGAGTTTATGAAAAAATGGCAACTAATGCAGGATTAAGTTCGCTAGCGAAAGTACCAGGAAGTATGAATACACAAACGAAAACTAGTAGGAAGTAAATTACTATAAGGGTTTAACATTTCAAATTAAATATTAAAATGATATAATAGATAAGAAGTAGAAAGAAATCTAGGATATTATATATGAACAAACGAAAAATTATTAATATTATGGAACGAGAAATGGTTGTGGCCCTTGGATGTACAGATCCTATTGCTATTTCATACGCAGCGGCAGCAGCTAGAAAACTTGCTTCAAATGGGGAAATTAAAAAAATATCTGTTATATTAAGTAAAAGTATCATTAAAAGTGCAGCTTCAGTAATAATACCGGGAACTAAAGTTAATGGTGTAAAAATGGCAGCTGTCTTAGGAGCTTTATTTGGTGATGCTAATAAAAAACTTGAGGTGCTTGAAGGCATAAACGACGACAGTGTTAAAGAAGCTAAGCAATTTATTAATACAAAACAATGTGAAGTATCAGAAGTTGATAATGATATTATTTTATATCTTGAAGTAATTTTAGAAACCACTAATGATATTGCAAGAACAATACTTATTGATGATTATAGTAATTGGGTATATGCAGAATTAAATGGTGAAATATTATTTGATAAAAGAACAAAGCAAACTATTGAAGAAGTAGATGAAATAGAAAGCGATTTAACTACTGAAGAAATATGGGAATTTATAACAACCGCGGAATTAGATGAAGGGTTTGATGTTGTAAGACAAAGTATATTATTAAATGAAAAAATTGCAAATGAAGGACTATTACACGAGTATGGATTACAAGTTGGAAAAACTCTTAAAGATAGATTAAATGATGAAAAAGCAATTAGCAATATGACAAGTTACGCGGTTTCTTTAACAGCAGCAGGAGCAGATGCAAGAATGTCAGGAGCGCCGCTACCGGTAATGAGTAATTCAGGAAGCGGGAATCAAGGAATAACAGCTACAATGCCAGTTGTGGCTATAGCTAAATTTATTAATGCAGATAATGATAAGCGACTAAGGGCTGTTGCCTTAAGTAATTTAATTACTATATATGCAAAAGAATATTTTGGAAGAATATCTGCATTATGTGGATTAACAATTGCTGCAATGGGTGCTAGTTGTGGAGTAACATATCTTTTAGGTGGTGGGTTTGGTGAAATTGAAGGTGCAATACAAAATATGGCAGGAAATACCATAGGAATGTTTTGTGATGGAGCAAAACCTGGATGTGCATTAAAAGTTTCTACTTCAGTTCAAGCAGCTATGCAAGCTGCATATTTAGCAATCAAAGGAATCAATATTAAAGAATCAGATGGAATTATAGAACAGGATGTAGATGACACTTTAAAAAATATTGGGAAAATGTCTACTCAATGTTCATATTTAATTAATAAAGTCATTGTAGATATTATGATGCATAAAAAAGAAGAATCAAATAAATAATGGAGGCTGTATAATGAATAAAAAATTAGTTGTGTTTGGTAGCTTCTTTGAAGATCTATGTGGAAGAGGACCATATATCCCTAAACCAGGGGAAACACTCATTGGCTCAAGTTTTACATATGGACCAGGGGGGAAAGGTTCAAATCAAGCAATAGCTGCAAAAAGAGCGGGTGCAAAGGTAACAATGATTACTAAAATTGGAAAAGACCCATATGGAAAATTAATGCTAGAATTATATAAAAAAGAAGGTATTATTACCGATCATATTTTTATAGATGAAAATAATGCAACAGGGATCGCTTTAATATTAGTTGATGAACAAACTGCTGAAAATACAATATTAGTAGTACCAGGAGCATGCGGTAATATAACAAAAGAGAATGTGAATAGTGTAAAAGAAGTTATTAGCAACTCAAGTTTATTAATGGTACAACTTGAAGTGAATATTGATGCCACAATAAATGCTATAGATATTGCATATGAAAATAAGGTAGAAGTAATATTAAATCCAGCTCCTGCACAAAAATTATCTGATGAAATATATAAAAAGATTAACTATATAACTCCTAATGAAACAGAAGCAGAACTATTAACAGGTATAAAAACGGATACAATAGAAAACATAAAAAAGGCAGCACAATATTTATATGATAAAGGTGTAAATAATGTTATTATCACTTTAGGTAAATATGGAGTATATGTTAAAACAAAAGAATATGAGAAAATAATAAAAGCATATAAGGTTAAAGCAATTGATACAACCGGAGCGGGAGATGCCTTTAATGGTTGTTTAGCAACAGCTCTTTTAGATGGGAAAAATATTATGCAAGCTATAAAATTTGCAAATGCAGGGGCTGCATTATCAGTACAAAAAAAAGGCGCAGCACCTTCTATGGCGGATATAAACGATATAAATTTACTGCTAAATTCATAAAATCCACTAAAGTTACACTATATTGTTAAAAAATAACAAAAACTCTTGTAAGACATATAATACTTAGTATATTAGATCTAATAATGGGTAATGCTATGAGTGATTTAAAAGCAGATTTATTTACACTGAAATTGGGAATAAATATAATTGGAGGAAAGTTATCAAATAGAAGTTTTGAACCGTGTGTAATAGGGTTAATTGAAGCAATACGAAGACAACATAAAAAAGTGAATATTATAATAATATCGCCTATATATGCAAAAAATCATGAAAACACAAAAGGGTTATCTCAACTCACATTAATAGAAATAAGGGAAATATTAAAACAAGTGGTTGCTAATTACAATAAACTTGGAGATGAACATATATATTATGTAGATGGACGAGCCATTTTAGGAGAGCAAGATAGAAAACATATGACAGATGAGGTACATCCTAACCAAAAAGGACAATATGTAATGGCAAAAAACTTTATTGATAAAGTTATAAACAAATATCTGTTTTAAACTTTTATGTTTAGGTAAATATAATTGAAAATATTAATTTAAAATGGTATATTTATGACGAAACGAGGTAAGAATATGAAGGATAATAACTGCTTGTTTGTTATTTTTGGAGGCACAGGTGATTTAACAAAAAGAAAGCTTATTCCGGCTTTATATAATTTGTCCATTGAAGGAAAACTTTCTTCAAAATTTGCTATTGTTGCAATAGGGCGAAAAGATTATACAAATGATTATTATATTAACTTAATGAAAGAGGCCACTAAAGAATTTTCAAAGGATACTTTTGAAGAAACAAAATGGAAAGAATTTTGTAATATTATTAGTTATAATAAATTTGATTTTTCTAGTGAATTTAATGGATATAAAAAACTAAATATATTTTTAAAACAACTTGATATTCAATATGGTACAAAGGGAAATAGAATATTCTATTTAGCAGTTCCGCCTAATTCTTTTGAAATTATTGTTGAACAGCTAAGTAAGAATCACATGCTTGAAAATAAAGAAACTTTTGAACGAGTTATGATAGAAAAACCTTTTGGTTCTAATCTAGCTACGGCTCAAAAGCTAAATAAAAGTATTTTAAAGCATCTTTCTGAAAAAAATATCTTTAGAATAGATCATTATTTAGGAAAAGAGATGATTCAAAATATTATGGCAATACGATTTGGTAATTCTATATTTGAACCTTTGTGGAATCATAATTATATAGATAATATACAAATTATTTCTAGTGAACAAATAGGAGTTGAAAATAGAGGAGCGTATTACGAAAGTACGGGGATATTAAAAGATATGTTTCAAAATCATATATTGCAGATGCTTTCTTTAATAACTATGGAACCTCCTCTTAATTTAGAGCCAGAATCTATTAGAGATGAAAAGGTTAAAGCTATTAGAGCCTTAAGAACTTATAATAGTATTTCAGCTAAAGAAAATATTGTTATGGGACAATATGATAGAGATAAAGATAAAAAATTAAAAGCATATAGAGAAGAAATTAAAGTTGAGCCACAATCATTAACTCCTACATTTATAGCATTAAAAGTAAGTATTGATAACTTTAGATGGAGTGGAGTTCCTTTTTATATCAGAGTAGGAAAAAGACTTAATGATAAATGTACTAAAATAATTATACAATTCAAACAATTACCTGGTATTAGTAACTTTAAAGAATTTAAGAAAAATGAACCTAATATATTGGTTATTAGAATACAGCCTAGCGAAGGTATATTCTTTCAAATTAATGCAAAAAAACCAGGAAATGATTTCTTAATACAAAATATTGATATGGATTATTACCAAAAAATAAAATATTCTAATAATTCAACAATGGCCTATGAGAGATTAATTTTAGAGGCTATAAGAAATAACTCGTCATTGTTTACAAGATGGGATGAATTAGAATACTCATGGAAGTATATTGAAAGTATCGAAAATTCAATAAAAGATATAGATTATCATTATCCTAATTATATTTCAGGTAGTAGTGGTCCTATACAAGCTAATGAACTTATTGAAAAAGAAGGGAATAAGTGGTGGGAATGAAAATATATGATGTGTCAATGGAAATAAACGAAGACATGAAAGTGTATAAGAATATAGAAGAAAAAAAACCGAAGCTAAAGTTTTTAAAAACATTTAAAAAAGATGGATATAATGAATCTAGAATAGCTATGGATATACACACGGGAACACATATAGATGCACCTTTACACATGATGGATAAAGGACAAACAATAGAAAATATTGATTTAAATAAATTAATAACCACATGTTATGTATTAGATTTAACACATATTAAAGATGCTATAACAAAAGATGATTTAATTGATAAAAATATAAAAGAAAATGAATTTATTCTTTTAAAAACTAAAAATTCATATGATAAAGAATTTAACTTTAATTTTATTTATCTTGACAAAAGTGGTGCTACTTATTTATCATTATTAAATGTTATAGGTGTTGGTATTGATAGTTTAGGCATAGAGCGTTCTCAAAAAGAGCATGAAACGCACCACATATTGATGAAAGATAATATTATTATTATTGAAGGACTACAGCTAAAAGAGGTGCCTGAAGGACGCTATTTAATGTATGCATTACCTTTGAAAATTAAAGGGGCAGACGGAGCACCTGCTAGGGTGGTATTGATTGAAGAATAGGGTTTTTAATATGGTAATAAATTTATGTGTTTAACATTATCATATGATGGTATAATAAATATAATGGCTAAAATTAGTTATTTAAAGAAAATATATTTATAAAAGGTGGCAATATGAGCTTTGAATTAAGTTTAAATATAGGAGCAACAAAAAGTAAAAAAGTGGAAACAAATAATTTATATGATACATTAATTGTTGGCGGAGGTCCTGCCGGCTTAAATGCAGCTTTGTATGCAAAGCGAAAAGGGCTTGATGTTGGTATTCTAACAGAAAAGATAGGTGGTCAAGTTTTAGACACTTTTGTTGTGGAAAATTATTTAGGATTTAAAAATATTTCAGGCGAAGGACTTATGCAAGAGTTTGAACAACAAATAAAAGAATATGACATTCCCATTACAGAAGAAGTTAAAGTAGTAGGTATAAAAAATGAAGAGTATAAAGAGCTAATAATAAACAATGGAGATACATATAAAGCTAAAACAATAATATTAGCAACAGGAACAGTACCTAGAATGTTAAATGTACCAGGAGAAAAGCAGTTTTATGGTAAAGGAGTTTCGTATTGTGCAATTTGTGATAGTTCTCTATATGTACAAAAAGAAGTTATTATTGCAGGCGGAGGAAACGCAGCAATAGGAGCAGCGATTGACCTTTCAAGAATTGCAAGTAAAGTAAAAGTTGTACATAGAAGTGAATTTAGAGCAGATAAGATATTGTTAGATAAATTAAATAAATTAAATAATGTGGAAATATATTTACAAACATCTATATTAGAAATTAAAGGACAAAATAAAATGACCCATATAGTTGCATTAGATAAAAAGAGCAACAAAAACATAGAAATTGAAGCAGAGGGCTTATTTATAGAAATAGGACATATTCCAAAAACAGAGTTTGTAAAAGAAGTGATTAAATTGGATAATAAAAATGAAATCATTGTAAATAGCAAAGCAGAAACAAGCGAGCAAGGTATATATGCAGCTGGGGATGTAGCTAATGTTGATTATAAACAAATCATAATTGCTGCGGCTGAGGGAGCTAAAGCTGCGCTAAGTGCAAATGAATACATAAATAAAAGAAAGTAGTAATTAGGAGGAAAGAAAATATGGCGATGATAGACGATAACTCAAAAGAGCAAATAAAGAAAATTTTTGAGCCAATGAAAGAAAGTGTAAAGGTATTATTAGTAACAACAAAAGACAATTGTGATACGTGTGAAGATACTGAAAACTTTGTAAGAGAAGTAACGGAAACAAGTGAAAAAATAGTTTTTGAGGTTATTGATATAAATGATGAAAAAGCTAAACAATTTGATATTGAAAGAACACCAGCAATTGTTCTTTTAGGAGCAGAAGATAAAGACTATGGTATTAAATTTTATGGAATACCTGCAGGACACGAAATTAACTCTTTCATAATGGGATTATTAGAAGTATCTGGAGCGGGAGAAAAATTACCTGATTCAATGACTGAAAGAATAACTAAAATTGACAAACCAATTGATATTAAGGTGTTTATTACTTTAAGTTGCCCACATTGTCCTGGTGCAGTAGCAAAAGCTCATAAATTAGCATTTATGAATAAAAATATTAATGCTGAAATGATTGAAGCTAATACTTTTGGAGAATTATCACAAAAATTTAATGTTAGTGGTGTTCCAAAAATAGTCTTTAATGAAGGAGATCAGGAACTATTAGGAGATCAACCTTTAGAAGCATTTTTAAATACTATTGAAGGACTATAAAACACTTAAAAGAGTTTAATAATCATTATAAAACCACAAGCTACTATTAACTAATTAATTAAGTTAAAGTAGCTTGTTTTATTAATGTATTTTAAGTAAAAAAAGGATACTAATTAATAGTATCCAAAAGAAATTATTTTAATAAATAGTTTATATTAACTTATTTCATCTATAGTTATACTTGCTGCATTAATTAAATCATAAAAATAGGTTTTTAAATCGTCGGCATCAATTTTTAATAATTCTGAATAACCATCTATATCTTGTAAAATTGCTCCAGTATCAATATTAAAAACTGTTTTTGAAACCATTTCACCATCAAAGTAATATAAATAAGTAAAGTTGTCAGAAATATAATTATAAGCGTATACTTCTTGTTCAAATTCGTTTGAAGCAATTCTTACAAAGTTGGTTTTATTAATGGAAAACATTTCAGTTATTTCTTTATTATCTTGTACAACATTTCTACTATAAACACCTGCTACAGTGAAAAAATCAATGGAGGCAAATTTCTTTTCAAGTGTTGTTTGTAAAACGGCTGCTGATGATTCGCTAGGTGAAGGGGTGACACTATTAGTAGAAGTAGTTATCTGGGTGGCCTTTGAAATTTCAAAAGTATTAATTGCTTCTTTATCTAAAGGAAGTGTAGTATTGTTGGAACACCCAGTAAATATAAAGGTTAAAGCTATGCTTAAAATGATAGTTATTTTTAAATTGTTCACAATTATCTCCTTAATTTATAATTCATCTAATATTGGGGCAGTTGAATTGATTGTATCTTCACTTGGTAAGCCATTATGTAAAACTTCTGAAAAAAGTTTACGAATTTTTGCTTTAGTAGTAAATACTATTTGAAGTTTATATTTATGAGCATCACGTACTTGTTGTATTAATGCTTTCATATCATCTTTTGCCTCAATACGTTGTTCTTTTGTCATAGATTTAAAATCTTGTGCCATGGAATGTAATTGTTCCATATAACTACGTACTTCTTGTCTTTGTGTAGCTAATTCTTCTTTTGTTTGTTTACGTAGTTCTTTTACAGTAAGTCTAATTTCTTCGAAATCAGCTTTTCTTAGTTTCATTTGCTCTTTATATTTTTTAATGATAGTATCCATTTTTTTAAAAGGAAATACTGAAGGTGAAGCTAATTGCCCATTTTCTGATTTAGTCATTTTTGTAAATGGAAAATTAAATAGTTTGCTACCATGCTCTTCTGCAAATACAGTAGAAACTGTAAAACTCATCATTAGAGAAACTATAAGTAATACGGTTAATATTTTTTTCATTTTGTTACCTGCTTTCAATAATATTTTATTTAATATATTATAATGATACAAGACAAATTAATGAGAATGATGTAATAATTAAGTGAAATTGTGTAAAATAGGATGTAGAAGCAATGTTTAGTGGTATAATTTCTAAAGGTTAGGAGATATAGTATGTATAATGTATATATTGTTGATGATGAAAAAGACCTACTAAATCTAACAAAAAGATATCTTATAAAAGAAGGATATAATGTTAAAACATTTTCAAGAGGAGAAAGTGCTATTAAAGCAATTAACGAAAAAGTGGATCTTTGGTTACTTGATATTATGCTTGATGGCGATATAAATGGATATGATATTATAAAAAAAATAAAAGAGGAAAATGCAGTTCCTGTAATATTTATATCTGCACGTGATCAAGAATTTGATAGAATTATTGGTTTAGAACTAGGGAGCGATGATTATATTACTAAACCTTTTTCTATGCGTGAATTGATATTACGTGTGAATAATATTATAAAAAGAGTGTACGGAAATAAACAAAATAATATTAAACACTATTCTAATTATATAATAGATATAAATAAGCGATTAATACTACAAAACGAGAATCCTATTTCTCTAACTTCTAAAGAAATAGATATGATATTATTATTGCTAGCTAATATTAATATATCTTTTACTAGAGAGCAATTATTAAATAGCATTTGGGGAAATGATTATTTCGGGTCAGATAGAGTGGTTGATGATTTAATCAAAAGAATAAGAAAGAAAATGCCAGAGTTTAACATCGAAACTATATATGGATATGGATATAGGTTAATAGAATGAAAAAATTTAAATTATCTTATCAAATAACATTGGTTTTTTTAGTATCATTTATCTTAACAAGTGTTTTATTAGGTATCTTAATAACTAATAGACTAGATGGAGTATATGAGAATAATATTTTTGAAAAACTTGAAAGTGCAGGAAAAGATTTGCGTCTATCACAAAATATCACTAAATTTCCTAATGAAAATAAATTCGCATATATTATATATAATAGTAATGAAAAGATTTATAATACAACAGATAATATTAATAACTTTATAGATGAAGATTCTATAAAGTTATTAATAAATAAAGCTGCTGCACAAGAACAAAATTCTATGAGATATACTAATATGATTGATAATAAAAAATTTTATTATGTAATATTAAATTATAAGGGCTTTTTTGACATTCAAAAAGAAGATGTCTTTATTATTCTAACTGACGGAACGTTAAAGAAAAATATGATGCGCGAAACAACAATACAAACATTATTAGTTTCTCTTATAGCTTTTATACTAGGATATCTTATTATTTTATTGTGGGTTACTACCTTAGTAAAAGACACAAAGCATATAACAAAAATATTAAATAAGATCGGAAATAATCATTATAAAACAGAAATAAAAACAAAAAGACACGATGAGATAGGGGAAATAGTAGATAATATCGAGTCAATGCGTAAGCAAATTATAGAAAATGAAAAGCAAAAACAAGAAATTATTCAAGGAGTAAGTCACGATTTAAAAACACCTATTGCAATTATACAGTCATATGCCGAAGCAATAAAAGATGATATGTGTGATCCAAAAGAGGCGGCAGCAATAACAGAAAAAGAATGTAAACGTTTAAATATAAAGGTTACAAATTTATTGCGTATAACGCGGTTAAATTATATTGGAGTAAAGAGTCAAAACAACGAAAAGACTAAAATGGATGTATTAATTAAAGAAATTGTTTTATTATATAGTTATCAAACAAATCTTAAAATACAAACGAAACTGAATAGTGTGGAATATATAGGAGATAGAGAATCTTGGCTTGTTGTATTAGAAAATCTTTTAGATAATGCAATAAGATATGGAAAAACAAAAGTTGTTATTACATTAGATAGTAAGCAACTTACAGTTTTAAATGACGGAAGTACCATTTCAGAAAAACATATGCCAAATATTTTTAAAGCATATGAAAAAGGAAGTAATGGTAATTTTGGATTAGGGCTTTCAATCGTTAAAAAAACAGTTGAATTGTTTGGCTATAAGATTAGGGCTAAAAATATTAATGAAGGTGTTCTTTTTATTATTGAACATTAATTATTATAAAGACTTCTCATAGATACGATATGTTTTAGTGTGGGTCATACCTAATTTTTCCAAGGCATTTTTTATATATAAATTATCTTCGAGAATATAATTTGCTTCCATACGAATTTTTTTAGGAAGTAAATGTTTATAAAGATGAATATACATAATTGCATCAAGGGCTTTACCGTGCCACTTTGGATGAACGGCTAACCCAAACAATCTATAATCAGTAAGTTTTTTTATGCCAAATAATAGTTTTATCCATCCAAAAGGTAATATATGACCTTTTATTTGTTTTAAAAGTATATTTATGTCAGGAAAACCAAGACAAAATCCAACAGGTTCGTTATTATCTTCTACTATCCATACTGCATCTGGATCTACTATTATACGTAGTTTGCGAAACATATCTTCCATAACGGAAAGGTCTAAAGGTACATATCCCCAATTATTTGCTAGGGCAACATTAGATATTTTCCAAATAGATTTAGCATCTTTTTTCAAGTGCTTCATATCTAAACGTCTTATGCTAATATTGGGATATCGTTGTATAAATTTATCATAGAAACTATTAAAGCGTTTAGGTAGCACATAACCACTTTTCATATCTGCGTTATATACTAATAAATCTTTTGCTTTTTTATAGTTATAATTAGTGAAAAAAGAGTGATAATATGGAGGATTCCAAGGTGACATATATACAGGAGGGCTATTATATCCTTCATACACAAAACCCCAGTTTTCAGCTATAGGGTTTATAGGACCTCTTATACTTTTCATACCTTTTTTCTTTAACCATTTTTCAACAGCGTCTAAAAGCAAAGCACCTGCTTTTTTATTATCAATACATTCAAATGCTCCAAAAAATCCCATTTTAACTTTATAATATTTGTTGTGAGAAAAATCTATGTAAGCAATAGTGCGGCCAATTGGTGCATTATTATCATCTAGCAATAAAAAAAGAATGTAATTTGAATGGCGAAGAATAGGATTGTTTTTTCATTATATGCTTTTTTTTCATCTAACCAAATAGGAGGAATATAATATGGGATATTGTGATAAAGTTTCTTTGGTAGATTAATAAAAGATTGCATGTCTTTTTTAGTTTTTACTTTTATAATTTTCATAACAAAATACCTTTTATAAATAACATTTAACATAAAAATTGTATAATAAATAAGATGGGATGTCTATATTATATAAAAATTATACATTGAATGCATAAAAATTTTGAAGTTTAGTAAAAACAATGTATAATAATATGGCGTTTAATAATATTAAAAAAGTAATATTATATAAAAATAAGGAGAAGGGGATTTATGAAAAATTATTTTATAAGACGTGTGGTTTATGCTATTTTTACCATACTGTTAATTGCAACTATCACGTTCTTTTTAATGCATTCTATACCTGGTGGTCCATTTACTCGAGAACGACCCGTACCAGATGAAATATTAAAAATATTAAATGAAAAATATCACTTAGATGATCCACTAATTGTACAATATTTTGATTATATGAAAGGCTTAGTTACTTTTGATTTAGGACCATCATATTCAAAAATAGGTACCGATGTTGAAGATTTGATTATAGGAGGTTTTCCAGCCTCTGCAAAAATAGGCTTATTTGCAACTTTATTAATTGTTATTCTTGGAATACCCGTAGGAATGGTATCGGCACTAAAACAGAACCGGCCAATTGATTACATGGTAATGTTTTTTGCAACGTTAGGGGTAACCATACCAAGTTTTGTTGTGGCGACACTGATTATATACATATTTGCAGGGAAACTAGGGTGGCTGCCTACCTTTGGATTACATGGGGCGTTAAGTTATATTGGCCCAGTTATCGCCCTTTCAGGATATTCACTTTC
>Ga0256913_10001069_pt1 | contig 14217 bp, 8 predicted proteins | sample Axial_MatmetaG_FD_185970 | JGI IMG/M metagenome (GOLD analysis project Ga0256913, IMG submission 185970) | Deep-sea worm associated microbial mat communities from Axial Seamount, Juan de Fuca Ridge, Pacific Ocean - Axial_Mat | ecosystem: Environmental > Aquatic > Marine > Oceanic > Microbial...
TAATCCCAGATTTTCCAGTTCCCTAGCCAGAGAGGCCATATCGTCCTTATCGAGGTCTCTTATGCTGAGGAATACGTTACCCGATGTTGGGATTTCGTTTCCCGCGGCGTTTTGGGCTTTGAGGTAAGCGAGTCCTGGGTTTTGGTCTATTCCCATGACTTCGCCAGTGGATTTCATTTCCGGGCTGAGGACGACATCGATTCCGGGGAATCGCTTGAAAGGGAATACCGCTTCTTTCACGGAGTAGTGTTTAGGGATTATCTCTTTAGTGAATCCGATTTCGGTCAATTTTTTTCCTGACATGACGAGGGACGCGATTTTCGCGAGAGGAGCTCCAATGGCCTTGCTGACGAAAGGCACCGTGCGGGAGGCTCTCGGGTTGACTTCGAGTATATATACTTCGTCGTCTCGCACCGCGTATTGGACGTTCATGAGGCCTTTGACTCCGAGGCCTTCCGCGAGGTCGTAAGTGTGTTTTCTTATTTTCCGGAGTACTTTTTTTGATATGTTCATCGTTGGTATGACGCACGCGCTGTCACCTGAGTGTACACCCGCCAGTTCGACGTGTTCCATTATCGCTCCGATGACGGATGTTTCGCCGTCCGAGACGCAATCGACGTCCAATTCGACGGCGTTTTCGAGGTATTTGTCTATAAGGACGGGGCGTTCCTCCGATGCCTCGACGGCCTCGTCCATGTATTTTCTGAGCCATTTTTCGTTGTATACGATGACCATCGCTCTTCCCCCGAGGACGAATGAGGGGCGTACGAGTACTGGGTATCCGATTCTATCGGCGATTGCGACGGCTTCTTGAACGTTTGTCGCGGTGGAGTTATCGGGTTGTTTGATATTGAGTTTCGTGACGAGTTTCTGGAAGAATTCCCGGTCTTCGGCGGCTTCGATGTTTTTCGGGCTTGTGCCTATGATTCGGACACCGTTCTCCTCTAGTTCCTTCGCGATATTGAGAGGGGTTTGCCCCCCGAATTGGACGATAACGCCTTCGCATTGTTCGCGTTCGTATATGTGTAGGACGTCCTCCACCGTTAGAGGTTCGAAGTAGAGTCTGTCACTGGTGTCATAGTCAGTGGATACGGTTTCGGGGTTGCTGTTGACCATTATAGTTTCGAATCCCGCTGCTTGCAGCGCGAAAGACGCGTGTACGCAACAGTAATCGAATTCGATGCCCTGTCCGATACGGTTTGGTCCTCCACCGAGGATCATTATTTTTCTCGCGTTCGACTGTTTTCGTTCGTCGGAGTCGCCGTATGTTGAGTAATAGTAGGGAGTATGTGCCTCGAATTCCGCGGCGCAAGTATCGACCAAGGCGTATACGGGAATGATTCCGAGTTTTTTTCTTGTGTCTCGGACCTCGCGTTCCGTGGAATTAAGAAGGAAAGCTATTTGTTTATCTGAAAAGCCGAATTCCTTTGCCTGTCTGAATAGTTTTGGGTCGTCCGCGAGTTCCGCGAGGGATCGCGCTGTTTTTATCTCCTCTTCGTATGCCGCCAGTTCCCGCATATGCCTAAGGAACCAAGCGTCGATCAAAGTCATGTTTTCGACTTTTTCCAGAGACCATCCACGCTTGAAAGCCTCTCGTATGGCGAAGAATCTCGTGGCGTTGGGTCTGTCTAGTGCCTCCGCCAGTTCCTTATCTGTCAATGCTTTTGTTTTAGCGTCTTTTCCATCGGCCCCGAATCCTGCTCGTCCTGTTTCGAGTGAACGCAGGGCCTTTTGGAAGGATTCTTTGAAAGTTTTTCCAATGCTCATCGTTTCTCCGACCGATTTCATCTGTGTGGTGAGGGTATCGTCCGCGGTCGGGAATTTTTCGAAAGCGAATCGTGGTATTTTAGTGACGACGTAATCGATGGAGGGTTCGAAGCAGGCTGGTGTTTCCTGGGTTATATCGTTTGGTATTTCGTCGAGAGTGTATCCGACCGCCAGTTTCGCCGCGAATTTAGCGATGGGGAATCCCGTGGCTTTGGATGCCAACGCGCTTGACCTGGAGACTCTCGGGTTCATTTCGATTATGATCATGCGTCCATTTTCTGGATTTACCGCCCATTGGACGTTGGACCCCCCTGTTTCCACTCCTATGGCGCGCATTACCGCGAGAGTCGCGTCGCGCATTTTCTGGTATCCTCTATCGGTGAGGGTTTGTTGTGGGGCGACAGTCACGCTGTCGCCTGTATGCACCCCCATTGCGTCGATATTCTCGATGGAGCATATGATGACCGCGTTGTCTTTTTTATCTCGCATCACCTCGAGTTCGAATTCCTTCCATCCCACGAGGGATTCTTCTATCAGCACCTCGTTGTTCGGGCTGGCCGCGAGGCCTCGTTCCACGATGGTTTTGAATTCGTTCAAATTGTTCGCTACGCCCCCTCCTGTTCCTCCGAGAGTGAATCCAGGTCTTATTATGAGGGGGAAAGCACCTATTGTTTTAGCGGCCTCCAATGCTTCATCTATGGAGTGGACGGACGCGCTTCCCGGCATATCCATTCCGATAGCGCGCATGGTTTTTTTGAATTCCTCGCGGTCTTCCGCGCGTCGAATGACATCGGCTTTCGCGCCGATCATTTCGACCCCGTATTTTTCCAGGACCCCTGTTTCGTGTAGTTCCATGGCTAGGTTGAGGGCTGTTTGTCCACCTAGAGTTGGGAGGAGGGCGTCTGGGCGTTCTTTTTCTATTATCTCCGTGAGGATTTCTTTGGTAAGCGGTTCGATGTATGTTCCGTCGGCGAATTCCGGATCGGTCATAATCGTTGCGGGATTGCTATTGACCAGGACGACTTCGTATCCTTCCTGTCTGAGCGCTTTGCATGCCTGTGTTCCGGAATAGTCGAATTCGCAGGCTTGTCCGATCACTATCGGGCCCGCACCAATCAGCATTATCTTGTGGATATCTTCTCTTTTCGGCATCTGGATACTTTCCGGATCTGCTTTTTCGGGGGCCGTCACCGCGTCGACCGCCCAACTATAGACGGACCCCGCGAAGGTTCAAGAGCTTCAGCGAAGGATTTGGCGGGGAAATTGTCCTGATGGCGTTGTGTGTGTCCGTGTTGGTTTGTTTCGGGTTTTCCCTTTGGGTGGATTTTCGGGGATGGATTAGAGATTCGGGTATGTGAATTGTGTTCAGTAGCGTTTGAATATCTCGTTGCACGTTTCGATTGTTTCTGGGAAGCGGAGTATGTCCGCGTGTGCGGTGTCGAAACCGTAAACCTTGGTGGCTCTTCGCTCCATGTTCCATCTGAGGGCGCTTCTAAGAGTGATGACATTGTCGTTGTTGAATCGGAAGGGTTTTCTATCTCCTTTGAAGGAGAAGAAGAGGTAGAATGGTATTCTGTCGCCGATATCTTTAGGTGAAGTGTTTTTAATGAATTCGCTGGAAGGAACGATATCGTTCCAAGCCGGGACCGTGGCGGGGGCTTTCGTGCCCCATTCGGCGTCTTTGTCACCGCCCCATGGAGTGGCGAGCGTTATCAATAGTTTGATATGGGAGTCGTTTTTTTTGCCTATCGCTCGCCTGATGTATTCCTTCGCCACGAGACCGCCCATGCTGTGTGCCACGATGAAGAGTTTTTTGAGTTTAAATTTGTCTTGTATTTGTGACATTACGATATCGAGGGCCTTCCCCGAGCTCGGGATGCTGTAACCAGTGGGGTAGAAGTATATCCACGCTTGGAATTTCGAGTGGTCGATTTTGTCGATGAAGGTTTTCCAAGCTCTCGGGAAGCCCTTGATGCCGTAGACGAAGAGTATTGGAGTTTTAGCGGGGTCGTATGTTTCGAGGAAATAAACGCCGAGTCCGTATTTTGATAGGAATTGGTGAGGAGTCCATAGTCCCTCGCTCGCGTGTTTCTCGTCGAAGAGGGGATTGTCGAGTGTTGTTATGGTTCCAATGGCGATGGTGTTTTTTTCCCCTATGTCGTCCGGCATTTCGTCTATGTTTGTTTTGAGTGTTGCGGGAATAGCGTTTTTTGGGGATAAATGTATGTTCAAGGTCTCTGACGGGGAATTTCCCCCCGATGTTTCCGCGATAAGCGCCGGCTCGCCCTTGTCGTATTTCGAGTTTTCGTTTTTGTCCTCGAAGGCGGCGATTGTGAAATTGCGGTTTTTGGGGAGGTTGAAAAGGTAGTAGTCGGTGTTTGGGGCTACTTTTTTGAACGCCACGGGTTTTTGTTTTTCGTCGTAGGCTATCAGTATGATCGGTTCGGAGGGGTGTTTTGTCGCGGATATCGCTCCATGGACGCCGCGGTGCGCCGCCATGTTGTTCAAGTCCTCCTTCAACCGTATGAATGCGCACGAGGACGCTAGGATTGCCACTAGGATAGCCGCCGAGAGATTTCGTGATTTACGCATAAGTATCGTCTTACTCCGTTTGTCCGTCGAGAAGGTTGAATCTAGCGCCTTGAGTGGGAATTTCCATGTGGAGTTGGCGAATGGCGGTGGTTGATGTAGATTATGCGTTCGAATCGGAAGCGGTTGAATCGTGGAATTTGCATGGAGAATTTTTTGGGTATGTATGTAAGCAGAATTTTGAGATATGGCGCTGTGTTCAGCGTGTTGTTCGTCTCCGCGATGTCCTATTGCGTTGCGCAGGTTCCTAGTCCCGCGGTTTCCGCGGTGGTTGATGAGGCCGTGAAAGAGTCGGCGACGGCACCGCCGGTGTCCTCGGAGGGGAATGTGGGATCTGGCTCCGAGTCCTCCGCTGGCAGCGCTGTTTCGCCCTCTACGTCGGATGGGAAGGGGAAAGTCGAAGTCAAAGAGGGTTCTGGAGGAGCTGCTGCGGCTGGCGACGAGGATATCACCAACAAGATAATGGTCGATCCCCTCGGGACGTTTTCGACGTTTTTCAAGAAGCTTGTAGCGGACAATTTCAATGTCAAGGAGTTTTCGATTTGGCGTATAGTCTATCTAGCTGTTGGGATAGCGTTGACATTGGCGCTGGCGCGCATAGCGCGTTGGTTCGTCGAGCGTTACGGGATGAAATTGGCGGGGAAGACGAAGACGGAGGTTGACGACCTCACCTGCGAGGCTTTGGGCAAACCGTTTGGGCTTTTGGTTTTCTCGATAGGCCTCTATGTCAGTTCGTATCCTATGATGAAGTTGTTGTCTGAGAAGCTCCAAGTTGGGTATGGTCGTCTATGTTTGGCGTTGTCCGCTCTCGCCGTTGCTTGGGGGTTGTATCGCATGGTCACCGTCGTTGACCATGTTTTGACGAAATTGGCGGCCAAGACGGACACGAATCTGGACGATTTGATTGTGGCGATTGTTCGGAAGTCTTTGAAGATAACGGTTGTTTTGTTTTCGGTGTTTTTCATTGGTCAGAACATTTTGCATTTGAACATCACGACGTTGTTGGCCGGCGCTGGGGTTGCCGGGTTGGCCATAGCGTTCGCCGCTCAGGACACGATATCGAATTTTTTCGGTTCGATAATGATTATTTTGGACCAGCCGTTTTGCGTTGGGGATTGCGTGTCGATATCCGGTTACAAGGGAGCTGTTGAGAATGTGGGGTTCCGTAGCACTCGGATACGGACTTTCGACGGTCATTTGATTTCGATACCGAACAAGGACGTCGCGGGTGCGGACATAGAGAACATCACCGCCCGTCCCTTCATCAAGCAGGTGTTCGACGCTGGATTGGTTTACGATTCCGGGTTCGAGAAGGTGGAGCGCGCGATTGAGATATTCCACGACATCCTGGACGGTCAACCGTGCATGGATTCCGAACGTCCTCCCCGTATAGTTTTCGATAGTTTCGGCGACTGGTCGTTGAATGTGTCCGCGACGGTGTGGTGGCACATGAAGGACGAGAGTGGCGATAATATTCCTCCGGACTATGGAACGTTCGTGAAATGGGTCCACGAGACGAATATGGAGATTTTGAAGCGTTTCGACTCCGAGGGGTTGGAATTCGCGTTTCCGACAAGCACGACCTATTTGGCCCGCGATGCGAAGAGGGAGCCGCGTTTTCTCGTTTCGGACGGAAAGAAGTGACGGATTTTCCTCGGCTTTCCCCCCGTCACGGGGGTTGTTCGCGGCGGTTCATGGCGTAGGGAGGTTTCGGTGGCATCCGAAATGAAAGTCAGAATTGGCGGTGTCGAGATCGGTGGCGGCGCTCCGGTGTCCATCCAATCAATGACCGATACCGACACGCGCGACGCCTCCGCGACGACCGCGGGTATACGCGCGCTTTCCGCGGCTGGATGCGAGATTGTCCGCGTCGCTGTTCCTGACGAAGCCGCCGCCGCCGCTCTTACCGAGATATTGTCGGAATCCCCATTGCCCGTTGTGGCTGACATCCATTTCGACCACACGCTGGCGTTGTCGGCCATCGCCGCCGGAGTCCACGGTGTAAGGATCAATCCAGGGAACATCGGAGGGCGTGGGAACGTCCGCGCCGTGGCGGAAGCGGCCGGCGAGGCTGGGATTCCAATCCGCGTTGGGGCGAATTCGGGCAGTTTGCCGAAGGGTTTGCTTGAAAAATGTTCCGCGGAAGTCGCGTTGGAATCGGACGCGATGGCGTTGGCGTTGGTGGAGGCCGCGTCGGCGGAGGTGGAATTGTTGGACGAGTTCGGTTTCCGCGACGTGAAGGTGTCGTTGAAATCCTCGGACGCTGTTGTGACGGTGAAGGCTAACCGTGTTTTTTCGGAGCGTTTTCCCAATCCCTTGCATTTAGGTGTTACCGAGGCCGGTCTTCCGGAACGCGGCGTTGTGAAATCGGCGGTGGGGATTGGATCGTTGCTCGTGGATGGGATAGGCGACACCATCCGCGTGAGTTTGACGGCGGATCCTGTGGAGGAGATTGCCGCGGCGAAGCTGATCCTCGAGAGTGTCGGCGCGCGGGTTCCGCGGTTGGAGATAATCTCGTGTCCTACGTGTGGCAGGAAGGAAGTCGATGTCGTGGGACTTGCGGAGAGGATGGAGCGCGCTTTGCGCGCCGCCGATGCTTCCGGGGATTTGAAATCCGCTAGAATCGCGGTTATGGGATGCCCCGTTAATGGTCCCGGGGAGGCTAAGGCGGCCGATTACGGTGTAGCCGGGACATCTGGGGGTAAAGTCGTTTTCTTCGAGAAGGGGCGTTCTTTAGGTGTGTTCACGGAATCGGAGGCTATGGATAGGTTGTTGGCCGCCTTGGGGAGGGATTGATCCGTAGTCGGCGTTGTGTGTGGGGAGGGGGGAGGGAATGGTAGCGGCTCAGGGACTCGAACCCCGGACACGTGGATTATGATTCCACTGCTCTAACCAACTGAGCTAAGCCGCCACGAAAATCGGCGTTTGGGCGAGTAATGTTGTCCTTGGAGCGGAAAAATCAAGCCCTAAGTATTTTTTCCATTATTTTCTTTTCGGCGCGGCGCATTTTCCGCTTCTCTTTCGGAGTTTGGTCGTCGAAGCCCGCCGCGTGGAGGATGCCATGGACTACGTATAGGAGTAGTTCCGAGTCGTAGGAGCGTTCGGGGTGTTTTTCCGCGTTTTCCGCGGCCATGTCTGGTGATACGAGTATTTCTATGGCTGTTTCGGGTTCTTCCGGGGGGGTGTCGCCCGTGGTTCTGTAATCGAATGATATCACGTCGGTAATGTAGTCGTGTCCCAAGAATTCTCGGTTCACGCGTCGCATTGTCCTTGGGCCCACGAAGGAAACGGCTAGTATTTCGTTTTCCCGCAGTCCCAAATCAGCGGCGTTGGCTGCTTCAATCGCCATTTTTTTTATTTTTCTGAGATTCGGCTTTGGCCTGTTGCTCGCGAGCCGCCACGAAAAGGTCGTCTTCATTTTTTTCTTCCTCGTCGCCTTTCGGATAGGCTATGCGTCCGTGCATCATGGTTGTTAGAGTCGAGACGAAGCTTTTCCTTATTTTAGCGAGTTCTCCGAACGAGAGGTCCGCGTCGTCGAGTTGTCCGGAACGGATGCGTTTTCGTATTATTTCCCATACCAGCGCGTCGATTTTCGCCGGCGTTGGTTTTTGTATGCTTCTTGAGGCCGCTTCGCATGCGTCCGCCAAGCTGAGGATGACGACCTCTTTCTCGTAGGGTAGTGGCCCTGGATATCGGAAATCGTTTTCGTCCACGGAGGTTCCTTTCAATCGCGCGTCCTCGATTGCCTGCTGGTAGAAATACGCCACGATATCGGTTCCGTGGTGTTGTTCTATTCCGTCTCGTATGATTCTTTTGAGTTTGTGTTTGATCGCCATATCGACCCCGTCCTTCACGTGGTTGATGATGACGAGGGCGCTCATTGTGGGGGTGAGTTTTGTGTGTTTGCTTTCGTCTGACATTTGGTTTTCAGTGAAATAGCCGGGTTTCTCCATTTTTCCGATGTCGTGGAAAAGTGACACCGCCCTGGCTCGTATCGGATTCGCGTCCACCGCTTCGGAGGCCTGTTCCGCGAGAGTCGCGACTACCAGGCTATGGTGGTATGTTCCAGGGGCCTCTAGTTGGAGGCGTTTGAGAAGGGGGTGGTTGTAGTCGCATAGGACCAATAGGGACATGTCTGAGGTTATTTGGAAAAGTGGCTCCAAAATGAATAGTACCGCCAGGGCCAGCAGGGCCACCACGAAAGCGTTCGCCGCTCCCGTGAGGATGATGTCCCTCAGTGGAGTCCAAGTGGAGCTGAAGAATATTTTAACGTTTATGAGGCTTGCCAGTGGCACCGCCAAGAGGACGGCCAGGAGTGTGGATGTGAAATATGATTTGTAGTTTCTGCGGTGCCTGACCGCCAACGCCGCCACGCTGCTGACGACCATACCCGTCACCGCGATGGGGAAGGAGTTTCCCAATTGTATGGCAGTGATGAATGAAATGAAGAGTCCCGCGAAGAACGCGACTCTCAGTCCAATCATCACCGAGAGGACGATTGATCCCATTGCGAGTGGGATGGCGCAGAACACCGCGCCTGGATGGAGGTCGAAAGCCGCGGCGAGACGGTGGAAGACGTCTACCGCCAGGAAGTTGAGGAGGAGGTTTATGATCACGACGGTTGCGATGAGGCCCATGTTTTTATTGCTTCGTGTGACTTCCGGGTGGACATGGTTTATGTAAAGTCCGGAGATGGCGATAAGGAAGAGTGCTATAATCGCGCTTGATATGAATTTTTCCCTCAGTATGGAATGTGCTTGTTTCTCCCTCTTTTTCGCCAGGTAGGCGTTGCATCGTTCCAGGGTTTTTTGATCTATCACTTCGCCCTTTTTGAGGATGATATTGTCTTTTCTGACGACTATTTTAGCGGGCGGGACGCTTTCCGCGGCTCTGTTCCGGTCGAGTTCCGTGCTTTTCGGGTCGTAGCTCAGGTTTGCTTTTATCGCTTCGGAAAGCATCGTCGCCAATGCGCGTTTGATGGGCTCCCTGTTTTCCGGGGCCAATTCTGCCACCGCTTGGGTGGAGATTTCCTCAACCGCCTCGCGTTTGGATGGGATCGAGTTCGCTGGTTTCGGGATTTCAGTGGTGTCGCCCTTTCTTATTTTTAGCAAGCGTCCGTCGACTCGCTCTATTTGGAGGGCTTTTGGGAATACGCCGTGATATATTTTCGACTCGACTAGTCCGATGATCTTGTTCCTGGATTCTTCCCTGCCGAGGGTTAGTTTCAACGCGCTGGCCAGTCCCGGCGAGAGTTTTTGGTATGCTGCGAGGGAAAGTGGGAAGCGTTTGGAGAGCTCTTCAGGTGGATTGTCCGCCATTGGGATGAGCTTGAAAAGAGTTTTGACCGCGTCTATGGATTTTTTGCTGCTTTTCAAGTCGAGATTGTATGTGTGAGGTTCGTTTTCCCCCGCTTGTTTTTTTAGATCGTCGGTTTTCCTCTTGTCCACGTATGAAAAATCGAAATCGGAACGGACGGTGGTCGCCGCTTTTTGTTTCAGAACCGGAGAGAACTCCATCGCGTCGTAAGGAGTTGCCAGCATCGCCGCCACGCATACGCACCATACGGCGAGCAAGATGAATATCCCGATGGTCTTCGACCTCTCGACCGCCGGAGCTATTCCCGCGTCCTGCTTGAGGCGCTTCGACTTTTTAGACTGCACGAGCCCTTTTTTGCGCATTTCCCTACGTTGTAGCTTTTTGGCTATGTAGGAAGTTAAAAACGAGAACGGATTTGCCATTGTTCCACCTTGGGGGGTTGTCCGGATTTCCTCAGGATTTTGACGCGCCTCTTCCGTAGCCGTAGTATTGTGATTTCGCCTGTAGAATCACGTCGAATGAGAGTTGGTTGATAACGACGCCGAGTATGTTGGCTTGGTTCTTACGCAACGTTTTGATGGCTCGCAACAATAGATGGCGCGACGTGGTGTCGGATTGGTATATGAGGACAGTTCCGTCCACAAGTGTTCCCACGATGCTGGCGTCCGAGACGGGGAGGCTGGGGGGCGTGTCTATGATTATGAAATCGTATTTTGGTCTTAGTTTTTCCACCAGCTCCCGGAATTCGGGGGATATTAGGAGTTCCGTCGGGTTTGGTGGGATTGTTCCGCAGGGGAGGAGATTCAGGTTGTCAACGCCTTGAAGCTCCATGTATTTGTCCCAGTCCGGGTCGCTTACGAGGAGGTCTGTTATCGTTCTGATGGCGTTCTCGGGTTTCGCCGTTCCGATAAGGACGTCGCTAAGCCCTGGTTTCTGGTCGATTTTGAATAGTTTCGCGATTTGCGGGCATCGCATGTCGGCTTCCAGTAGAAGCGTTGTTTTTCCCATTTGGGCCAATGCGATCGCGAGGTTTGTGGACGTCAGGGTTTTTCCTTCCCTGGGGCTCGTGCTTGTTATAGCTATGGCCGTTCCGTTTTCTTTCACCGCGCCGATCGCGAATTGTATATTTGTTCTGAGTGTTCTATAGGCCTCAGCCGCCACCGACATGGAGTCGGAGTTGAAAAGGACTTTTTTGTCCAAGTCCAACGGCGGGTCTTTTTGTGCGAATGGAATCGTTTTCCATATCAGGCGTCCGAGTATTTTAAGGGGTCTGAAAAAAGAGCTTTGGCGTCCTTTCGCTCCGATGAGGGGGATATGCGCGATTACCGGGAGTCCGGTAATTCTTTCGACATCCTCGATTTTTCCAATTGAGGTGTCGAGTCCTTCCCATACGAAAGCGAATACGCATCCTGCGAGAATTCCCAACACTATTCCGACGACGACGTTCATCGTCGTGTTTGGTTTTGTCTGTATCGCGCCGTTCGACCACGAGATGACTTCTATCTCTTCTTGCGCTTTAGAGCGTTTCGCCTGGTAGTCGATGTCCGTTTGGAGTTCTATTCCCTCCAATACTTTGACGAATTCCTCCGCCGCGCTTGTTTCCACCTGTTTCGATTGGTTTTCGGTTTTCACCTTTGGAATCTTTTTCAGCTCCGCCTCTATGTTGGCGATGAGGTGTTTGAGCTTGATTATTTTCGGGTGTTTGGGAGTGTAGCGCTCTTTTAGTTTTTGGAGTTCGATTCTTAGGGAGGTGAGCTCCTGCTGATATACGTCCGGGGAACCCAGGAATGTGGCTTCCTCCGTGGTCTTCACCACTTCAACCCGATTTTTTTTGAGTTTAAGCCTAGCGGCATCTATTCTGCCGCGGATGAAATCGAGTTGCTCCTTGGCTTGGAGCGTTTTGCTTTTCCAATAGTCGACGTTGTAGACGATGGCGAGGGTGTTAGCCACGGCCTCGCACAATTTGGGGTTTGGACCGTTGACTTTGATTTCGACGATGTTGGATTGTGACATTTGCTGGATCTCCAGCATAGAGCATACGGCCGCGGGTGTCAGATTCTCTATGTAACGCCAGACTTCGGGGTCGTTTTTGAATTTAGCCAAATCCTCGAGTCGGCGTTTGTAGTCTTCCATTATGTCCGTGTCGTTTTTGTCGTCGTGGAAGAAGTCCTTGTTGTCCTTGAGAATTTTAGCGTCGGCCCCGTTTTGAAGGGCGTTGACAATCCCTTTGAGGATTGCGGTCTTGTTTTTTATCAGTTTGATTTCGGAGGGGATCTCATTGCCCTTTCCGCCATACCAAGTTATCTGGGCGCCGTTTATGGTCGCCATTGGTTGTCGTAGAGCGAGTTTGATTTTGGCCTTGGATTGATATTCCGGGGGGATGTTTTTCGTATGGAATATCGTAGCCAGTAGAACCAGTGTGAAAATCAAGAATATGGAGATGAAACGTTTCCGGATTATCATCCAGTAGTCCGCCAAATCCACATTGAGTATTTTCTCTTCTTGTGCATCCATGCGACGCGAGATTCCTTTTCGCCGTCCCGCGCTAATATCAAGCGGAACCTTGTTGAAAATCACCTTCCGCTATATATTGGTTGGAGCGCGGCGCGCGTTCCAACCCTTGGACACGGGCCAAAACAAAAGCGGACGGGGACCCGACGGCCACATCCGCTTACAGGTTATTATACACGTGAAAATGGAAAAAATCAATCATTCCAAGCCATTGTTGGGCGAGGCTGAGGCGGAGTCCTTGAGAGAATCGCTATCCACCGCTTTCATAGCCAATGGTCCGCTAGCCGCGGAGTTGGGGCGGGTCGGAGCCTCCTTTTTGGGGATGGACTTTGGGATGGCGGTTCAAAGTGGCACCGACGCGTTGACGTTGGCGTTGGAGGGGTTGGGGGTTTCCCGCGGCGCTAAAATCGCGTTGCCCGCGTATGTTTGTTCGGCTCCTTTGGACGCGTTGGCCGTTCTAGGGTTGGAGCCGGTTCCAGTCGACGTGGATAGGGGGACGCTTGCGATATCGCCGGAATTGATTCCCAAGGGGGTTGACGCGGTTGTCGGAGCTCATTTGTTCGGGATTCCAGCGTCATTCTCCGGTATTTCCGGCGTGCCCCTGGTGGAGGATTGCGCGCAAACGTTGGGGACTGGGTCGGATGGTTGTCGTGTCGGTTCGATGGGGGTGGTGTCCGTTTGCTCTTTTTACGCCACAAAGCTATTGACTTCGGGGCATGGGGGATTGGTCGCCACCTCGGACGCGGAACTTTTCGGACGGATGAAGGAGGTGACCGTTTGCGACAATATGGATGTGTGGACGCCGCGGCGGCACTTCCGCATGTCGGATTTGAACGCGGCGTTGGCCTTGGCTCAGTTCGAACGTCTGGAATCGATGCTGGAGCGGAGGCGGAAGCTGGCGGCGCGGTTCCTGTCGGCCATGCGGCAAGGGGAGCCGACTCCCGGATGCGTTTATTCGAGGTTCCTCGTGGTCTCGGAGGGATCCGCGGTTTCCGCGTTATCGGATTTCGCCGCGGCTGGAATCGAGGCCAAACGTCCGGTTTACAAGCCCCTTTTCGAGTATCTCGACCGCGCCGGGAATGATTTTCCCAACGCCGCGTGGGCGTGGGACAATCTTATATCGGTTCCGTTGTATCCGGCGTTGACGGAAGACGAGGTTGAGCGAATAGAATCTTTTTTGGAGGCGCGTTCCGATGAGTTGCGTCGCTGGCCACCAGCCTAATCTCTATCCATACGCCGGGTTTTTCGCGAAAGCCGCGCATGCGGACCGTTTCGTGATAGTGGACAATTCCCAATACGTCAAGAAAGAATACCACAACCGCAACAGGATTCTTTTGCGCGATGGTTCGGTCAAGTGGCTTCATATCCCCGTTAAAAACTCCGGACGTTACAAACAGCGTATCAACGAGGCGGAAATCGACGGAACGGCTTGGAGGCGCGTCCACGAGAGGACCTTGGCCTTGAACTACAAGCGCGCTCCATGGTTTGAATGGCTGTTCCCGGAGTTGTTGGATTTGTGGTCGAGGGACTGGCGTTTTCTCGCCGATTACAATATCGCGTTCATTGACTTGTGCTTTGGGAAACTGGGAATATCCACCCCTGACGAAAGGGCCTCGGACCTCGGGATATCCGGCGTGGCTACGGAGCTTATCGCCGATATCTGCGCGAAGACAGGATGCGACACCTACCTCCACGGGAAGCACGCCAGGGATTACGTCGATTTCGAGTTGCTGGAATCCCGTGGCGTGAAAAACCTCCTGCAGGACTACGACGCGGCGGAGTATCCGCAGACCGTTCCTGGATTCGTGCCGAATCTCTCGATCCTCGACGCGATGTTCAACAACGGCCCATCGACCCTCGAAGTCGTCCTCCAGGGACAACGTGTCGGTGGGGTTTGAACGCTCGTTCGCTCCTTGCGGGGACTTCGTGGCGGGGGAATTCCTTTTCCGGTGCTTGACTTGATAGGCGACATACTATATCTTACAACTCTGGTATGGAAAATAGGGATTCTTTTCGAGGTGGAAAAAATGAAGC
>Ga0256913_10001070_pt1 | contig 14215 bp, 9 predicted proteins | sample Axial_MatmetaG_FD_185970 | JGI IMG/M metagenome (GOLD analysis project Ga0256913, IMG submission 185970) | Deep-sea worm associated microbial mat communities from Axial Seamount, Juan de Fuca Ridge, Pacific Ocean - Axial_Mat | ecosystem: Environmental > Aquatic > Marine > Oceanic > Microbial...
GATCTACGATTTTAAGCCCGTCTTTTTGACATCGGCCTGGTTCATTCTCGGAATCACACTGGCATTTATTCTTATCCCGGTAGTTTCAATGGTACTGGCTCTGATTCGTAATTATCGGTTGGTTAAGGCTGGTGTGATTGAGGTTGAGGATTAGTTTTTTAAGAGCAAGATGGATCAGGTTGTCGCTGACTCCACGACATGTTTGGAGATTAAGCAATGAAAAAACGCCTCTTTCTTCTACTGCTGTTCATTATTTCGCCTGTGTCAGTTTGGGCTGCTGACGGTGAATTTTACACGTATGGCGGATTTGATGCGGTCGTCTCAGGATTTCAGAGGATTGCCCTGATTTTCTCCGATAATGCCTATCAGACTTTGTTTTTTTCGGTCATCGTGATGGGGATTCTTATGGGCAGTATTAATCTGGTGATGAGGGTCGCAACCGGGGCAAGGGTCTCTCCGATAGGCTGGCTTGTTCCTATTTTTGTCGGTATTTTGCTTTATCTTGGAATGGTTTTACCCACAGGAACGATGAATATTTATTCCCCCCGGACAAATCGCTTTGCCGCTGTTCCCGGAGTTCCCGACGGAGTGATTGTTGTTGCCCATGTGCTTAATAGTATTGAAAGAGGACTTATTGGTGTCATAGAAACATCGGGCGATCCGAAGAGTTTTATTTATCAGGCCGGTGGAACCGGTTACGAAGGCCTGCTAAAACTGGCATCAACAAACTTCACTATTCCCGATCCTCACTTGGGTGAAAACCTCAATGAGTACATCGATAAGTGTGTTTCCTATGAGGTGATGGAACCAACCTCAACGTTGACAGTGGAGGAATTAAGGAGGGCGACCACCGACTTCAGGACCTCTTTAGCAAAGGCGGCCCATCCCGCTATCGGTACCGTTATGTACAGTACCGCCAATCCACATGGAACTGTCACGAATTGTGCTGATGCCTGGTCGTCATATCTTCTACCGCAACTGAATAATGCCGGAACATTTGATGATGCGTTAGATGAAACCTGTTCAGAAATTGGGTTTGATCCAAATGTTGCAGCATCACGGCAGCAGTGTCGTACAGCGATTGAAAGCGTTTTGAGCGACCTGGGCGTGACAACAATGACCAGCACCGATTTTGTACGACAGGCTTTTCTGGCAAGGCAACTTCATGATGTATTCAGTTCAGGAGATACCGCTGGGCTGACCAACTATAAATTTATGGTGAACGCAAAAGGAACCATGGTCTCTGCAAACGAATGGCTGCCGACAATGAAGGGGGTTCTGACCGCTATTGCTCTTGGCTTGGTCCCTATTTTGGCCCTCTTTCTGCCGACACCGTTACTTGGTAAAGCCCTCAGTTTTTTTCTTGGGATGATGATCTGGCTCACCTCCTGGGGTGTGACAGATGCGTTGTTGCACAGCTTTGCAATCGATTTTGCAGGGAAAGCGCTTTCCGATATCCGTAATCTGGCAACAACCCCCGGGGCACTCGGCATGGATGCTTTTTATTTTACACCACCGGAAACGGCAAAGGTCTTGGCAATGTTTGGGACAATTCGGATGTCCGGGTTGATGCTGGCAACGGTTTTGACCGGGGTGCTGGTCAAGTTCGGAGGTCATGCTCTGGCTTCGATGGCCGGAAACCTGACGGGGCAGATTCAGGGAGCCGGTTTGCAGGCGGCACGGTTGACAGAAGATCCTTCGGGGCGTGCTGCTGCACTTCAGTCTAATTCTGGAGCGATGCCGACCCAGACAATAGCTAATGCGCCTCAATGGGGATATACAGGGATGATGCACGGGTCTATGGTTCAAAAAATGGGGCAGGTTGAAGCTGCGTCTGCTCATGAACTCAAGACAGCACACCAGCAGGCTCTTGGAAATGTCTCAGGCGGAAGTCCCTATGGTGCTGCGGGTGGAGAACTGATGAGGCGATCTATGCAGTCAGGGCAAATTACTAATAGCTCTGGAGTAAAATCAACATACAGTGTCGGAGATTCACCTGGACTTGGACAGCAAACATCCCAAAGTTCATTACCTAGTGGCTGGACTCAAAAATCAAGTGAGAGGATCGAGGGAGGTCAGATTGCCGGAGGGACAAACACTTTTGTTGGAGCCTCCGGGACAATCACGACAACATCTGGATCTGATGGACAATCAGCATTGCAGGTTCAGGCAACTGGTTTGACCAACACCTTTGGTCACGATTATCGCGAGATGGGAATTAAAGAAGGGGCGCATACCCTTTCATCCGGGGAAAACTGGAATCAGATGATGCAGGAAGTTGATTCTGATTCCAAAAGCAGCGGTGAGGCTTTGGCCTTTAAAGAGGGCTTGAGTCGGCGGATTTCCGATTCTGTGCAGCACAAGGTCGATGAAGGTTCGGATTTCAGTCAGGTGAAAAGCGAAACAAAGCGATCGATGATTGAAGCCGGAGCCAATATGGGATTAAGCGGTGGAGGATTGCTCTCTGCACTTTCTCTCGGAACAGTGAAAATTGGTGCAGCAGCGTCAGGAAGATACCAGCTTTTAGGTCAAGATGGTAAATCAGCTTCATTTAGCGCGAGTGAAAGTGAAATGAAAGCATTATCTCAGGAACTCGGTCAGATTCGCGAGGAAGCAATTACAAAGACAATGAAGACTGACGCTGGACATAAGTATGCAGCTTCTCAGTCCGCTCAAGACAATGCTGCGGAAGGGTTTTCTTACTTGCGTCGTGCTTCGGTTCAGGATGTTACATCTACATCTCAAAATATGGATCTTGAAGCTGCTTATGTGAATGATCGTGCCGCTAATAAATTTGGTGTTGCTCCTGGTGGTGTCACGGATGAAATACGAATGAGCGTTCTTGATGATATGAATCGACAAAGAACCGGCAGTGGAGAAGATCAGGAAGCCCTTAAAAATGACAGACAAAGGTGGTTGAAAGGGTTGTATGCCAGCCATCTTGATAATGCTGAGACTGGCAACCATGTGTTAAGAGATATTGCCGGGTATAGAAGCCATGCGTCTGGTGGGGTGAACTCTCATCGAGCAAGGGGAATGGAAGTCAGCAGTCGGGTCGAAGCTGCGGTCGAAGATAATTCATTTAATGATCCAAGACCTGGTGATATTAAAGCTCCTGATATTGAAGGGGGATTGGATCGTCGGCATGATAGGCGTGGTGTTGTTAATGAAATCTATGAGGATAATGGTGCTTTTGATTTTGGAAGTAATGCGTTTAGACAGATGGGGCGTGATGTTGCGAGTCCTTTTACCCCCCAGCCTGAAGAACCAGATGCTCGGAATTTGACTGGGATGACTCGGGGGGGTAATGCTTCACCTAAAACTTCGTATTCAGCCCAGGGAAAACAGGGAAGGTCAACAGTTGATGGACAACCAGCAGGACAAAATAATTTCCATATACCGAAAGCGGCAATGGACAAAATGGATGAAATGTTAAAAAAACTAGACGGTAAATAGGGTGACAGAAAGTCCCTAGAGCAATTTATCGTATGTAATATCTGATGGAGTGGGACAATAACTTAAAGAAGCGGGGTCTAGTGAGTCTTCATATTCTGCTAATACAGCCACATCGTCTGTTTTCTCTGCGAGTATTCTTGCTCTTTCTTTTTCCCGGTGTATAGTTGCCAATAATCCCATCTGTTGACTGTATTCAGGGCTGACCTGATCTACTGGATCCACGATGAGTTCGTCCTCAAAGCCGGGTAACTTAATTCCCTTCAAAAAGTTCAGGATCGACATGGCTTCGGACTTATCCTTCAAATATTTCTTTGAGAAAATCACAAAAAGCCCCTGGTAGAATTTCTGGAATAAAAAACCCGCTTCAGCGGAGGGGGGAGGCTAAAGCGGGTCTCTATTCGGAGCATTTGCCCCTCTTAGAAAGTATCGTAGCGAAATTACCTACTGGTGTAAAGTGGAAATTATCACTTTGGTCTCCATCTGGTGATGGGTGTATAGTATTCAAAATTTTACTGGAGATTTATTATGGCTGACATGCCATCTGAACCATCTATTCCCCTATTTGCCGAAACTGTTGCTGCAGGTTTTCCCAGCCCAGCTACCGATTATTGTGAGTCACGGCTGGATTTGAACGAGCTGTGTGTTAAGCATCCGGCCGCGACTTATTTTGTTCGTGCTCAGGGTGACTCAGCAGGAATCTATCCTGACGATGTGCTTGTGGTTATCAATCATTAACTGCAGGGCATAGTGCCGTTGTCATTGTTGCCCTGACTGGTGAATTAACGATCAAGAAACTAGAAACCAAACCAGTATTGCAGCTGCTATTTCCAGATCTGAGTCTTTCTCAAAGAGACATGTTCCTGTTGTTTCAGCAGGAAGTTTTAAATATTTCAGGAACGGGTTAAAATTATCTTCGGCGGTTAATGGATAAAAAAGATCATAAGTCGGGGATATATTGTCCCAATTTATATGAATGAAGAAAGCACATAATTGCAGTATGAAACTTTATCACACTGATCGAGATCACAATAACTCTGGAATTTGGTACATTATTTGTGCTGCTGCGCTTTGGGGAACAACTGGAACCGCACAAGGGTTGGCTCCAGTAGGCGCCAATCCAATGACTGTCGGTGCAATCCGTCTGAGTATTGGTGGGCTCTCTTTGCTAGTTTTAGCAATTTCGCGTAAACAGCTTTTTAGTGGGAAAAAGTGGCCACTGGTACCAACCATTGTTTCGGCAATATTTGTCGCTTGCTATCAATTATTATTTTTTGCTGCAGTGGCCAAAACCGGAGTTGCGGTCGGGACAATGGTTGCAATCGGCAGCTCTCCTGTTGCTGCAGGAATTCTGGGCTTTCTGATTCGTAAAGAAAAATTGGATAAAAAATGGTATTTGGCTACTTTGTTAGCTGTTATTGGATGTGTCCTTCTTTCTTCTGTTAATGAGCAAATCAGTCTTGATTTGGCAGGTGTTCTTTTGGCATTGGGGGCAGGCGTTTCATACGCGGTGTACACGGTGACGACTAAAGGTTTGCTGGATACACATTCCCCTGATGCTGTTATGGCAGTTGTTTTTAGTGGTGCGGGAATTTTACTCTTTCCAGTCTTTTTCTTTTATGAGTGGCAATGGATACTGCACCCACAGGGTTTTATTGTCGCATTGCATTTAGGTATTGTCACGACGGCTCTTTCTTATTGGCTCTATGCCCGAGGGTTGAAATTGATTCACGTTGGTCGTGTGGCAACATTGTCATTGGCTGAACCACTTACTGCCGCTTTATTGGGGATTTTTATTCTCCAGGAAAGGGTTGGAGGGCAGGAGGTTTTCGGCATGTTTCTTATTTTTTTGGGTGTTGCCCTTCTTGCAATGGTTTCTCCCCAGTGTAGGAGAAAGAGTTCGTGCAAAATTGATGGTCTGTGATTGCTGAGTTGTTGTCGGTGGTCTTCACTCCTCTCTTCCGCTTGTCTCATAAATGAAATAGCTGTCTCGTATTTGAGATTGATGGTCTCTTCTTTTGTTTTTGTCACCCTTTATAGGATCTTAGGTGTGGGATATTTAAAAAATGTCTCACAAATGATACTATTTGATTTTTCTCACCGATTATGCTTTTAGCGTAAAACCCCATAAAGGCTGAGTGGAATTCTACCGGGTAGCAGATTGGCATGACAGTTGCTAATTGGTGGGTAGAAGCTTGGTGATATTTATATTGACAACGAGATTTTGAGTGGGGCCATCATGTGTTTGTCTGTTGGAATGATCGGTTCGAAGGTTCGTGTTGAGAAATAAAATCAGTACACTTATGTTGGTGCAGGTTAATTACTTTGACTAAGGGAGAGCATGCTATGAAGCATGAAAATCAAGAAACAATTAATGAGGCAATGCGGATTCTAGACTATATTTTGAAGGACGATTTGTCAGAAATAGATAAAGGTCGTATCCGGTCAGATTCTATTGATAATTTCAATTCTTATGTGAATCCAGGTTGGTTGAAATATCGTAAATCAGTTTCTGATGATGCTGCTTTTGTTGAGTGGTCTGATTCGAATGAGACATTTCAGGATACCCATGGTAAAGAATTTATCGATTGTTTGGGTGGCTTTGGTGTTTATACTGCGGGGCATCGGAACGAAGAAGTTGTAGCTGCTGTACAGGCTCAGCTTAATCGCTATGCTCTCCATAGCCAAGAGTTGGTTGACCCTTTACGTGGTTATTTAGCCAAGCTTCTGGCGATGTGTACTCCCGGCGATCTGACCTATGCATTTTTCTGCAATGGTGGGGCAGAAGCTGTAGAAATGGCACTGAAATTGGCACGTTTGGCTTCTGGAAAACATTATTATATCTCCACCGTTAATGGTTTTCATGGCAAGTCGCTAGGGGCTGTTTCTGTAACTGGTAAGGGGGATTATCGTAAACCCTACCTGCCGATTATTCAGGGTGTTCAGCATGTCGAATATGGAAACGCTGATGCTGCCGAGGCTGCAATCAAAAATTTGATCGCAGTTGGTGAAACTGTTGCGGCGATGATTGTGGAACCGATTCAGGGTGAAGCTGGTATTGTCTTACCTCCTCCAGGGTATTTGAAGCAACTTCGTGAAATCTGTGACCGTTATGAGGTTTTTCTGATTTTTGATGAAATTCAAACAGGTATGGGGCGAACTGGTGCGATGTGGGCTTGTGAAGAGGCCGGTGTTACTCCTGATATTATGACCTACGGCAAGGCTTTTGGTGGTGGGGTCATGCCGATTACCGGTATTATTGCTAGGCCGCACCTGTGGACTCAGGAGCTTCAGGATAACCCTTGGGTTCTCGGGTCACCCACCTTTGGTGGTAATCCCCTTGCATGTTCTGCTGCAATTGCTGCGATTAAATATACTTTAGAGAACGACTTGCCAGGTCAGGTTCGGGACAAAGGTCTTTACTTTATGAAAAAACTGGCTGAGTTGCAAAAGAAGTACCCGATTCTTGTCGATGTGCGTGGCAAAGGGTTGTTGATCGGATTGGAATATCCCACTCCAGAAATTGGCTGGGCTGTTTCTAAGGGTTTGTTTAAGCGCGGTGTCATGACTGGTGGTACTCTGAATAATGCTAGGGTGAATCGGATTGAACCTCCCGGAACGATCCGTTATGAGACGATCGACAAGGTCATGACTCTTTTGGATGAAACCTTGGCTGAGGTTACTGAAGAATTTCAAATTATTGAAGGATAGATTATTGTGATTTAAGGTTGCTTGAGCAGTCTTTCGTCGGTCTGAGGTTGGGGTGGAGATGCATCTTGTGTGTCTTCACCCCTTTTGTTTTATAGGTATGGCGATAAAACCCTCTGATATTGGTATCGTGAGCCCAACTCGATGGGTGTCGAATAGTCACTCATCGCAACCTTTGTCGGTTTACGCAGTAAACTGCGGGCTATTAACCCCAGTCTACAAAATAGAAAATCCCCACCAAAAAACTTGGTGGGGATTTAATCGAGCGTTGATAATCAAATACGACTATTTGTTGCTGGGAAAAGCAAACAGGGAACCATCCCTCAAGCTGGCAGATGGCCAACGTTGGGTGATTGTTTTACGTCGGGTATAGAAGCGAACTCCATCGGGACCGTAAGCAAATAAATCACCAAACAACGAACGTTTCCAACCGCCGAAGCTGTGGTATGCGACTGGGACAGGTAGGGGAACATTAACCCCAACCATACCGACTTTGATCTTGTCGGTAAAATAGCGTGCTGCTTCACCATCTCGGGTAAAGATACAGGTCCCATTGCCATACTCATGATCGTCAATGATATCCATACCTTCTTGCAGAGTTTTGACTCGGATAACCGAAAGAACCGGACCAAAGATCTCATCCTGTGCAATTTTCATATCGGGGGTGACTTTGTCAAACAGGCAGCCACCGATAAAATAACCATTCGGATGATCTTTAATTGTTAAATCGCGACCATCTACTACTAGTTCGGCTCCTGCTGTGACACCTAGATCAATATAGCTCTTGACTTTTTCAAGGTGAGCTTTACTGATCAGTGGCCCCATATCGTTACTGTTATCGGTCCCCGGGCCAACTTTCATGACGTCAAGCTGTGCTTTTAGTTTCGCGACAACAGTATCAGCAGTTTCATCACCCACCGCGACAACAACTGGTATTGCCATGCAGCGTTCACCACAGGAGCCATAGGCGGCACCCATCAGGGAATTGACGGCATTGTCTAGATTTGCATCAGGCATGATAATCGCGTGATTTTTGGCTCCTCCTAGTGCCTGGACTCGTTTGCCATTGGCTGTTCCTGTTGAATAAATATATTCAGCAATTTTGGTTGAACCGACAAAGCTAACCGCTTGAACTCGAGGGTCATTCAGGATGGTGTCAACTGCTTCTTTGTCACCATTGACGACATTCAAAACTCCTGGTGGCAGGCCAGCTTCTAGGGCTAGTTGTGCCATCAATATCCCTACTGATGGATCGCGCTCAGATGGTTTGAGTATAAAGGTGTTGCCGGCAACAATAGCCAGTGGCCACATCCAGGCGGGAACCATAGCTGGGAAATTGAATGGGGTAATTCCTGCAACGACCCCAAGGGCATGAAACTCACTCCAAGAATCGATTGCCGGTCCGACGTTTTTGGTATGTTCACCCTTTAAAAGCTGTGGTGCTCCACAAGCAAACTCAACATTTTCAATTGCACGACCCAGTTCGCCCATTGCATCATTAAGGACCTTGCCGTGTTCTTCTGTGATCAATTCGCAGATCTTATCAGCATTTTTCTCTAGCAATCCCTTGAGGCGGAACATAACTTGTGCGCGCATAGAGGGTGAAGTGCTTTTCCATCCAGGAAGGGCGGCCTCTGCAGATGCAATTGCCTCTTCCACTGTACTTTTTGAGGCCAGCGCGACTTGCCTAGTTACTTCTCCCGTCGCCGGATTATAAACATCTAAGACCCGACCGTTGTCTCCAGGTACAATTTCTCCATTAATCAAGTGTCCTATTGGTGTTTCCATTATGCCGACCTCCATTGAAAGATATTGGCCTTTGGACGGTGTGCCAGAACCGTTCTGGACCTCTTGTGTGCTTGCTGAACCACCAAGTTTAAAATATTTATCTGCTATACGCAGGAATTTATCACTGTTTAAAAAATTATACAATGATAAATATTGTCATGGTGCTTGTTTCGATGGAAATTCTTACTGTTTCTATAGTTCTATGGTGAGAGAAATTGCTTATGGTTGTTTTTTTGTTGCAATGTTATGCATTAGGGTCATAGTCGTCATTCGTTTTAGCTGTTATGGTTAGTTGATTTATGATTAGTATTTTAAACAATTGAGATTAAAAGAATGCTGGTAACCCCGGTGTGATCGATGGATTTGGGAATGTGGAGGTGGTTTTCTGCCACCTCCACAGGACAGCCTCTTTAATGCGCATTATTTTTCTTAGCGGATTGTGCGGAGAACCTCTGAAAGTATTTCAAATATTTGGTCTATTTCATTTTTTTCAATAATCAAAGGTGGGGACAGGGCGATAACGTCACCAGTGGTGCGGATCAGTATCCCTTTTTCAAAACAGCGCAGGAATATTTCGAACGCTCTTTCTCCGGGTTTGTCGATGCGCGGTTCGAGCTCAATTCCGGCAACCAGTCCTACATTGCGTAGATCAATGATATGGGGAAGACCACGTAGCCTGTGAACTGCATTTTCCCAGTAGCTACTAAGTTCAGCCGCTCTTGTCAGGAGATTTTCTTCCTCATATATATCAAGAGCTGCACTGGCGGCAGCACAAGCCAAGGGATGTGCTGAGTAAGTATAACCGTGAAATAACTCAATATCTTTTTCTGATCCTGCCATGAAAGTGTCGTATATTCCTTTGCGAACCAGTACGCCCCCCATTGGTACAGTTCCGTTACTCATTCCTTTAGCAATGGTGATCATGTCGGGGATAACATTATAGCGCTGGCTGGCAAATGGGGCTCCAAGTCGACCAAAGCCGGTAATGACCTCGTCGAAAATTAAGAGAATGCCGTATTTATCACAGATTTTCCGCAATCGCTGGAGGTAGCCCAGTGGTGGCAACAGTACGCCTGTTGATCCAGCGACCGGCTCAACAATAATAGCTGCAATTGTTGAGTCACCATGAAGGGCAACGAGAGATTCCAAAACATCAGCGTGGTGGGCTCCCCATGCTGGTTCTTCACGGCTAAAGGCATTGTGCTCAAGATTATGTGTGTGCGGTAGGTGGTCGACTCCTGCTAGGAGGGAACCAAAAAACTTACGATTGTTAACTATCCCACCTACAGAAATACCACCGAATCCAACGCCATGGTAGCCCCGTTCACGCCCGATCAATCGTTGTCGCCCCCCTTCTCCTTTTATGGAGTGGTAGGCTAGGGCTATTTTTAAAGCTGTATCGACAGCTTCTGATCCAGAGTTGACAAAAAAGACATGATTCAGGTCGGCTGGTGCCATATCTGCAAGGCGATTGGCTAGTTCAAACGAGTCAGGATGGCCGATTTGAAAGCTTGGACAATAGTCAAGCTTGGCGGCCTGCTTTTGAATTGCATCAACAATTTTTTTTCGCCCATGTCCTGCATTAACACACCAGAGACCTGCTGTGCCATCCAGGATTTTACAGCCATCTTGTGTGGTGTAGTACATTCCTTCAGCGGAAACCAGTAGCCGTGGATTTTTTTTGAACTGGCGATTGGCAGTAAAGGGCATCCATAAAGCATTCATGTCGTGACCCGCTGTTTGCTTGTTTGCGCCGTCATTCATTTTGGGCTCCTATGTTTAAATTGTTAATGATTGTACCATGTTTTTTGGCCTTTGTTTGCCCATCTCTATACTGTTGGAGGTGAGCAGCTACTGATGATTTCACATATCTCATCACCAATGTTACGGAATCTGTGAGGCAGCCGACTATTAAAGTAATATGCATCTCCAGGGCCAAGAATATGTGTCTGTCCGCCAACCGTGAGTTCTAATTGCCCACGTAATATTATGCCGCCCTCCTCAGATTTATGGCGTAACATCTCTTTTCCACTGTCAGCACCAGGTTCGATCCGCTCATGTAGGATTTGCATTGCCTTGTCCTTAAGGTTGACTCCTACCTGTCGAAATGAAAATCCTCCGCTGCCGATTTCTACCAGTTCGTCAGCAGAATAGACATTTTTTTCCTGAACAAGTTGGCCGAAGGTGAAGAACTCTGCCAATGAAATTGGAAAAGCGTCCAAGATTTTTTTGAGAGTCGCAACTGATGGGCTATTGCGATTCTGTTCAATCATGGAGATAATGCCATTGGTGACATCGGCCTGCTTTGCCAGCGTTCGCTGAGAAAGGCCATACATCATTCGGATAGTGCGTAAGCGCTCACCTATGTTGAAATCTGTATTGCTCAATATTTTTCCCCTTTTATGCTCTCAGTATTGCAGAGCTTCTACCACGGTATGCCTAAACTTAACTAAGTTTATTGCTGTTTAATATAGCAGGACACTATCGATGTATGCAATTGGAAAGATCGATGTATGCTGTTTGCCTTAAATGTTGGTCTAGCGTGGATTTTTTCAGGTGAAAGTAAGACCTGTCTTCAGGAGGATTGCTCAGTGTTTAAAAAATTCCTTGTATAATTTTTTAAACACTGATAAGTCTCAATTGTAATATTCAGCAATTTTTTAAGTTGGACTCTGCTCATCGTGCTGAATAGTTCACTTCGATTCATTTTAAAAATTATTTACTGCAGTATGAGACTGCCGTTTCCTAACTGTCAAAGGAGCGAAACTATGACGAATCCAGCAAGTACTATGCCCGGTCAAAAGATGGTCGACCTATGTAAAAAGCACACGTTCTTTTCTTGGTCTGCCCAGAATGCAGTGAATCCGATTCCTTGGTCCAAAGCTGAGGGGATCTATTTTTGGGATGCTGACGGCAAGCGGTATACCGATCTCAGCTCACAGTTGGTCAGCACAAATTTGGGTTATGGGAACCAACATGTTATTGATGGAATTAAGACTCAGGCCGATAGCATTGCCTATGCAGGACCGACAATGGTTACGCAGATTCGAGCTGAGCTAGGAGAGATGTTGGCTAAGTACACTCCTGGTGATTTGAACATGTTCTTTTTCACTCTGGGAGGTGCTGAGGCAAATGAAAACGCCATCAAATTGGCAAAGCAGTATACCGGTCGCCATAAAATTCTTGCCCGCTACCGTTCTTATCATGGCGCAACCGCCGGGGCGATTTCTCTTACCGGTGACCCGCGCCGTTGGGCAAATGAACCAAGCCTTCCAGGGATTATCCGTGTTTTTGACCCTTATGAATATCGTTGCACCTTTAATCCGAATGGTTGTGAGGGATGTTCCATGCCGTGTGTGGCTCATATTGAAGAGGTTATTCAATACGAAGGACCGGATAAGATTGCCGCTTTCTTTTTGGAAACAATTACCGGTACCAACGGGATGATTGTCCCCCCTCCGGGTTACATGAAAGCGGTACGCGAGATCTGCGACAAGTATGGAATTCTGATGATTTGTGATGAGGTGATGGTCGGACTTGGTCGAACCGGAAAATGGTTCTCCATTGATCATTGGGATGTTGTCCCCGACATCATCACTATGGCAAAGGGGTTGACTGCGTCGTATCTCCCCCTCGGCTGTGTTGCGATGAGCGATAAAATTTCCAACTATTTTGGTGAGAATGTCTTCTACGGCGGACTGACCTACAATGCCCACCCCATGTGTCTTGCTGCTGGGAAAGCGGTCCTTGAAGTGCTGGAGCGGGAAGATTTGGTTGGCAATTCTGCGCGGATGGGTAAGGTGATGGCCGAGCTACTGGCTGATCTGAAAAAGAATCACCCGTCGGTCGGTGATGTTCGATCTCTCGGTCTATTTGGCGGTATTGAACTGGTAAAAAACCGCGAGACGAAAGAGATGATGGCTCCCTTCAACGGTAGCAGTGAGCCGATGACAAAAATTGGTAGTTATCTTAAAGAAAAGGGGATTTCAACACTGATCCATTGGAACAAAATCTTCACATCTCCACCATTGATTATTAATGAACAGCAACTTCGCGAAACTTTTGCCGTAGTTGATGAAGCCTTGGAGATCACCGATAAATACGTCGAAGAATAAGGACTTTCAGTATGGTGGGCTCGCAATTCCACCGATCAAAGAGGTATCATGCGAGTCCACCTTTTATTATTTGTGGAGATAGATAGATTATGAAAAAGATACTGGTTTTGGGTGTTGGGGCTCAAGGGAGCACCGTCGCCAAACGTATGGATGAAGAGACCAACGTTTCGGAGATTATCTGCGCTGATTATGATGAAAAAGCGGTCAAGGAACTCTGTAAACTGTTAAGGAAGGGAACTCCTCGCCAAATTGATGCCACCAAGGTTGAGAATATTGTGGCGGTGGCTCGGGGAGTTGATCTCATTGTCAACGCTCTGCCCATGGCTTTTGGGCGGATCGTCCTTGATGCGGCTCTTGAAGCGAGAACCAACTATCAGGATTTTGCCGCGGCTGACACTCCTGATATCGATTGGGTTGAGGGGATCAAACAGATGCTTACCGTGACCAGCGACAAGTTCAAGGCGATTGGTAAGACTGCTTTGATCAGTACCGGTTCTGCTCCAGGAACTATCTGTATCGCTGCTCGGGACGCCATGCGCTATCTTGATTCCTGCGACACCATCAATATGTATGTGTGGGAAGGGGTCAAAGCCAAGCGGTTTCTCCCGTTCTGGTGGTCCCCCGAAGTCGCTTACGCTGACATGGCTGACGATGCTTTTCCCTTTATCAACGGTGAAATTGTTGCATCAAAGCCTTTTGATCTGCCAGTTTTCAAACAATTTACACACGATGAGCGGGTGATCAAGCATGTGGAACATGCCCACGATGAGACTGTTTTGATGGGACTTCATTCGGAGCAGTTTTTCAAGGGAGTCCAGAATGTTTACTTTAAATATGGTGGATATGGAGTTGAATTTGCCGAGAATCTCTACCGGATGGGGATGCTCTCCGAAAAACCGGTAGAACTTCACGGTCAGCAAATTATCCCCCGTGAGATGGCATTGAAGCTTACGCCACCCGCGCCGAAATACTATGAAGAGATCAAGGAAATTCTCGATGAAGGGTTAGTGGATGATTCGGGGGCAATGCTGGTTGAAGCGATCGGCATGAAGGATGGCAAGAGGGTGAAGGTTGAAACATATGTCAATTCTCTCGGTTGCGCAGAAGCTTTTGCAAGATCAGGTCTCTCCGGGGAAACATATTTTACCGGG
>Ga0256913_10001071_pt1 | contig 14208 bp, 13 predicted proteins | sample Axial_MatmetaG_FD_185970 | JGI IMG/M metagenome (GOLD analysis project Ga0256913, IMG submission 185970) | Deep-sea worm associated microbial mat communities from Axial Seamount, Juan de Fuca Ridge, Pacific Ocean - Axial_Mat | ecosystem: Environmental > Aquatic > Marine > Oceanic > Microbial...
ACTGAATCAACAAAAATACCAACAGTTCCATAACCATTAAAATTATCATACCAATAACCATAGTTATTTCCCTCTTGCCAGTCAGAGACATTGAAATCTTCAAATGTCTCATCAATAATAATGTTACTAATACTTTGGGATTGAATTTCCCCATATAAAAAGAGAGTTATAACAAATATCGATAATATTTTAATTTTCTGTAAAATTACTTTCACTTAAAAATACCTTTTGATTTCAAGATTCTAATTTGAAAATATTATTTTATTTTCTACAATGTAAAAAACAAATGCATTTACTATCATTAAAATAAGAAGAAAAATCTTATATATGCATTGAACTTTTTTACTATAGTAGTTTTACTTAATTTTAGACCTATAGCAAATTTTTCATTTCAGTAATTTGAGAAAGATTTTATGGAATCTATAAAAGAGATATTTAGAATCGGGCGTGGTCCTTCAAGTAGTCACACTATGGGACCAAACAGAGCAGCACAGATATATCGCAATAAACATCCAAAAGTAAAATCGTTTAGGGTTACACTTTACGGCAGTTTGGCATTAACGGGTAAAGGACATCTAACAGATGTAGCAATTATGAACGAACTACATCCTGCTAAAGTTGAAATAATTTGGGAAAAGAATAAGGTTAAAAAGTTCCACCCAAATGCATTGGAATTTGAAGTTACAGATAAAAACTCTAAACCAGATAAATGGTTAGTCTATAGTGTTGGTGGCGGAAAAATTGTAGATGACAAAAACAAAAATAAAAAACCGAAGATGATCTACAAACAACGTAATATGCAAGACGTTTTAAATTATTATAAAGAGACCGGCAAAACCTTTTGGGAACTTGTTTACGAAACAGAAGGAGAGGAAATAAAATCATATCTTGCTGAAGTTTGGGAAGTAATGCAGAAAGCTATTGAGAATGGACTTACTAACGAAGGACTTATACCAGGTGGATTAAAATTACAAAGGAAAGCTAACTCATATTATGTTAAATCGTTAGGACTAAGTAATCACGCAAAAGTTACTAGCAGACTTTTTGCCTATGCGCTTGCAGTATCAGAAGAAAACGCTTCCGGTGGTAAAGTTGTTACTGCGCCGACATGTGGTTCTTCCGGTATATTACCTGCCGTTTTAAAAATAACTCAAGAGCATTACGATCTTGACGATGAAAGAATAGTAAGAGCTTTAGCAACAGCAGGATTAATAGGTAATATTGTAAAACACAATGCTTCAATATCTGGCGCTGAAGTCGGTTGTCAAGGTGAAGTTGGGACAGCATGCGCAATGGCAGCCGCAGCCGCTACACAATTAGCCGGAGGCTCCCCTGCTCAAATAGAATACGCGGCGGAAATGGGATTAGAACATCATTTAGGACTTACATGCGATCCTATAAATGGTCTTGTACAAATTCCATGTATCGAAAGAAATGTACATGCCGCTGCACGTGCATTTGATTCTGCAAAATACTCAATACTCTCTGATGGGAAACATTTTATAAGTTTTGATGTGGCAACAAAAGTAATGAAAGAGACAGGTAAAGATTTACCTAGTCTATACAGAGAAACCGCACTTGGTGGTCTTGCAATTTTTGGAGATAAGAATTTTGTGGATAATTAAAGTTTACAGAATAAAAAAAAAGCTGCCCTGAAGGACAGCTTATCAAAATGAATTATTAGCTCTTATTTCAATGCACCGGCTAATAATTGTCCCGCTGATTCTCCACCAGTTGAAGTCACATAATTTGTTAACACAGGAATAAGTTGACCAACCTGATCAGCTTGCATTCCAAGATTTTCAAAAACTGGTCCTGTTTCGCTGACACTGGCAATACCAGCAGGTGCCCCACCAATTGTTTTTGCAATATTAGTATAAGAACCCAAACCAGGCACTAACTGAGCAATGCTACTAAAGCTATCGCCTAACGTATTCTGAGCAATCATAAGTAATGTACCCATACCGCCAAGTGCTTGAGTTTCATTAATCCCTAATTGTGAAGTAGCCATATTAATCAAGCTGTTTGAAAAATCCGGTCCGGAACAACTTACAAATGTTAGTAAAGCTACAATTGACAAAAGAGTAATAAACTTTTTAGTTCGTTTCATTTTAATGATTCCTTATAGTTTTATTAAAATATATTTGATAGTAACAAAGTTAATAATATAGTACCTAATGTCCAATTAAATTTAAATTATTTAATTTTTTATATAAATCATTGTTGTATAATTTACTAAAGGTTAATAGAAAGGATATTTATAATTTATTTTATTGCACTGCGACGTTATAACATTTTTGCAATGGATGGGGATACTTGTCCCGACTTGGCGAGATGCCCCATCCCTACGTTTGCACCTTTGGATTTTTGGATCGAAAATTTTCGTTCCTTGCAACGAGCAATCCCGTAGGGATTGTATTATTATAGGAAATGCAAAAAGAGAATTATATAAATCCCAGAGGGATTTTATTATAAAACGAATAAAAAATCTCTGCGTCTTAGCGGCTCTGTGGTATATAATTTTGTTTGTATGCATCACGCAGATTGATCGCTTCGCTTATCAATCTACGTTACGGTTTGTGTTTATAATAAAACCTCTAGAAATTTGGTTTGTTTTTGCGTTTTATCCTTTCTACAATAATTAAATTCCTACGGAATTTTTATTGCGCCGATATTCCCATCTGAGAAGGACAAGTTTTAACTGTGGGCTAAAGCCCTTATTGTTACTGCCCTTTGCCTTCCACGACATAAATGTCGTGGCAATTGTTTTTACATTATAAATGTAGGGAACGCCATTTCATTCGTTCCTTTTAAAATGAATATATTCAAGTATATCTGAGCAAGCTAAAGCTCGCTCTACAATGTTTTTTAACCCACCCCTAAATCCCCTCCCAAGAGGGGACTTTACATATGTGTTATGTGTTCGGACGGTTTCGCAATGGATGGGGCAACTTGTCCCGACTTGGCGGATGCCCCATCCTTACGTTGTGTATCGTTTGGTTTGGGGATCGAATATTTTCGTTCCCTACATCACGTTTATTGGAATTTAAGCTTCTCTGTCTATGAAAAAGTCTGCCATTACATGTTACTAAGTCACATCACTACAATAAGTAATTCATAAACCGTTTAACCAAATTTTTTAGAATAATTTTAAATAGCTTTATTTTGATAAGTTATGTTCATAATTTTAGTATTGTTTTTAATTCTATTAAATAGGCAATAACCGTTTATTATATGAAGTCTCAACTTTTAATTATACCTTCGATTGACATTAAAAACGGCAAGACTGTTAGAGGGGTTCAGGGCATACCAGAATTGAATTGTAAGGATTATGGCAATGACCCTGTGGAAATGGCAATGATCTGGAGAGCAGAAAATGCAAAATTTCTTCATATCGTTGATTTCGATCATGCTTGGGAACATTCAAAAGTCAACTTCGATATTATCCGAGAAATATGCGATTCCGTAATCATACCGGTTGAATTTGGCGGCGGGATAAGTTCTTTTCAAGATGCAGCTGATGCAATGGATTTAGGAATTACTCGTTTAGTAATTGGTTCATTAGCTTATTCAAATCCGGGAGAATTTAAAAAGATTTTGAGAACATTTGGCGCTTCAAAGATTTCAGCGGCTATTGATGTTATAGACAACAAAGTTACTATCAAAGCAAGGAAAAAGTTCATTGATCTTGGACCTTTAGAATATGCAAAAAGACTTGAAGAGATGGGAGTAAAGCGTGTAATTGTAACTGATGTTGCCAGAAACGGTATGCTACAAGGAGCTAACATTGAGCTTTCGAAACATATTGCTCAAAACACAAATTTAAAGGTTACTCATTCCGGTGGAGTTACTCACTTTAAGGAACTTCTTGAAATCTCAAAATGTAAATCAGGTAGAATCGATTCGGTAATTATAGGTCGGGCACTTTATGAAAATAAATTTCCTTGTCAGAAACTTTGGCGTGTTGCAGAAGCAGGTTTATTTGATTAAATTTAAATTAAGATGAAAGAAAAACACACAATTGAAAAAAGCAGTTTTTGGGCTAATCTTTTTAAGACCAAAGCCAACATTGATGATCTTTACGATATCATCAAACATATTCCTTTATTTAAAAACTTGAGTAAAAATCATTTTAAGAACCTTTACGAATTACTTCACTACAGATCATATCAAACAAATGAATATGTTTTCTATCAAGGCGATCCTGGAAATGCTTTATATATCATAGTAGAAGGTTCAATCAAAATCAAACAATTCGCAAAAGATGATGTAGAAATTGAACTAGCTGAATTAAATAGTGGAGACTTTTTAGGAGAACTTGCATTGATCGATGATGATATACGTTCAGCTTCAGCAATTGCATCAAGCCATACAAAATTAGCTGTTATTTTTAAGTCGGATTTAAATAATTTTATGAAGAAATACCCGAACGCTGGTGTTGAAATAATGAAGAATATGAGTTTTGTGCTTTCGACAAGATTAAAAAAATTAGATGCCGATTATACTGAATTGTTATACAAATACAAGAAAAATTTGGAGGAATAATAAGATGGAAACAATTAAAAAAATATTAGTGCCTATCGATTTTTCAGATTATTCCAAAAAAGCATTACAATACACGGTCAAGTTTGCAAAATCTTTTAACTCAGAACTTTATTTGATATATGTTATCGAACCTATGATTTATCCTGCTGACTTGAGTATGGGACAAATGGTGATCCCGCCAACTGAGGTAAATCTGGATGAAAAAGCAAAAACCGAATTGGAAGAATTAGCAAAAACTGAGATCGGAGATTCCTTAGCATATAATATAATTGTTAAGACAGGTAAACCATTCCAAGAAATAATCGAAACCGCTGCAGAGGTTGACGCTGATTTGATAATCATTGCAACTCACGGACATACAGGTGTTGAGCATTTATTATTTGGCAGTACTGCGGAAAAGGTTGTAAGAAAAGCACCATGTCCCGTACTAACTTTAAGAGAACCTATTAAAGGGTTTAGGTTTAAATCATAATAGCGTTTGATCGATTAAACCTCTAAAAGGTTTTCTTGCTTTTAAAAAAATATATTTCTCTCTAATGATTAAACGACGAATTATTTTATCAGTTCATATTTAAGTAATTGTTCGAGTAGAAAATTCTTTTAATTTCTTATCTGCAATTTTTGAATTCGGGAAAACAGCTTCCAGCTTATCCCAAAATCGTTTACTATGATTTCTATGTACAGTATGACACAACTCATGCAAAATCACATAATCGATAAGTTCATCGGTCAACCGCATAAGGTGGATATTTAAATTGATATTGTTCCTAACCGAGCAGCTACCCCAACGTGACTTCAAGTTCTTACAATACACTCTGTTGTATTTGAAGCCAAAATTTTTTGCTAACTTATCTACACGCATCGGAAGATATTCTTTAGCTTCAACTCGCAATGCTCTCTCAATGCCAGTTCTGATAATACTTTGTACCCCCTCCGAGTAAACATTAATATTTGAGGGATACTTGACTAAAATTTTATCGTTCCTTACTACGACCGATACTTCACCACTCAATTTTCTTTGCAATATTAATTTGTGTTTACGAGTAGAAAAATCAGAGCTTTCATCATAAAGCACTTTCTTGTTTTCGTAATTTTTTATCTTTTCAATACTCTTTTTTATCCAGTCAATTTTAGATAGTGCGACTTCCTCGGCTACTTTATAACTTACATAATAAGGAAACGATACAACTATACCTTCGAATGGTTTAACACTAATATTTATCTTTCTTGCCCTCTTAGATTTCTTGAAAAGAACCTCACCAATTCCCTCAATATTTATTGTTCTTGATGAGATCAATTTTGCTCTGTTTTCTTTTTAATAAAAAATGGAGTAACTGAAACAATAAAGGAAAGCAATGAAATTAGTCTTGACCAATTGCTTAGCGTAAACCGCCTTTCAAATTCCATCACAAGTAGATATATTGTTATCAATAGCAGAAGTATTTCCACGTTAATAGATCTTTCAAGAATTTCATCTCTACTTGTTCTGTCATAAATCTTCACTTCGCCAAGAGATTCAAGCTCGCTCCATGAAAGATCACCGGGATTAAGAGTATAGCCATCTAATACTACTATTTTCATTTTAACTGGTTCATTATTTTTTTATTCAAAAATTAGAGTTCCAAAAAACTGTGGCAAATGGAAATTCGGACTTGGATAATCCACTTTGTTCCATGTAAGCCAATGTGGGTGAGAAGTTTTATCGCCACATTTATAAAAATTTGCTTTCCACTCAGTACCAGCTTTAGGTCTATCCATCTTGTAATATTTTGTAATCAAATCAAACGGAATTTTATATTCAAGATACCAAGTTATTTTCTTCTTGATTTCAGGATCATTTATTTTCGGTAAAGAGTGTGCAACTTTTACCTTTTCGTAATCTTCATATGTTATAGGATATCTTTTCTCTTTATCAAGTGCATTATATTGAAATAACTGCACTCCACCGCAATTTGATTCCAAATTGAAATATCCTTTTTTCGTATTATCATCCGGTGTAAAGAAGAATTCAACGCAACTATCTTTAAATACTTTATCCTGATATTTTTTTGCTACCGAGCGAACAAATTGATCGTTAACTTTGAAGATCACATAGATATTCGAATCTGTATAAGCAACTTTTGCATACACAGTCGGAAAATGTTCAGGTTTTTCACCCATATAATTTTTTAACACTAACGCATCAATGTTTGCCCAAACATCTTTGTTCCAATTTGCATCTACTTCAATCTCTTTATCAATCTTATTAACATGATAAACCAAATCCCCTTTCGTTGTAAAAGATAATAAACCGAATACTACGAATAACATAAAAATCCATTTTAGTGACTTCATTTTTTTCAACTTGATAATCTCCTAATTGATTTATATAATGCTTGTGTTCCTTCTTTCCCTTCACCATTTGCTTGATTGCTTGTGTACATTTGATGGACGTAGCTCAGTGCCGGTAAAGGCAAATTTAGTTGAGATGCAGCTTCCAAAACCAGTCGAAGATCTTTTTGCTGTAAGTCAATCATGAAACCCGGAGCAAAATCTTCATCAACCATTTTCGGTCCAAGATTAGCTAACTGCCAAGAGCCGGCAGCTCCACCTTTAGTTGCTTCAATCATCGTGTGCGGATCTACGCCTGACTTCTGTGCAAAGAGAACAGCCTCACTTACTGCCATGTTTGTAACTGAAACAAGGATTTGATTACACAACTTGACCACTTGTCCCATTCCATTCATACCTGTATGCGTAATTGTTTTCCCCATCGCGTTAAACACGGGCATACATCTGTCCAAAACCTCCTTATCACCACCGACCATAATTGCTAATGTTCCATTGATAGCTCCGGTATCACCTCCGCTGACTGGGGCATCAAGCATATCGACATTTTTCTCCTTCAGTTTAGCAGCCATCTCTTTTGTTGCCGAAGGTGAAATTGTACTCATATCAATTACAACACTTCCTGCTTTGGCTCCATGAATCACACCTTGTTCACCTAAAATAACATCTTCAACATCCGGTGTATCTGATACAATTGTAATAATGATATCAGAGTTTTCAGCAACTTCTTTTGGTGAATCGGCGCCCACAGCACCTTGTTCAATAAGAGCATTCATTTTTGATTTAGTTCTGTTGTAAACAATCAATTCAAAACCTGCTTTCATTAAATTCAATGCCATCGGTTTGCCCATTATCCCAAGTCCGATAAATCCAATTTTATCCATCTTTTCTCCAATTCATTAAAAATTTTTGAATTATAAAATAAGAATAAATCTGCGAATTGTTTTTAAACATTTAAATCAATTTAAATTATGTGTAACTTGTTCATCATTTTTCAAAAAAAAAAGGAAATACAATGATTATCGAAAACGATAAAGTTGCATCTATCGACTATACACTGACTAACGATGCCGGCGAAACTTTAGATACTTCTGAAGGAAGAGAACCACTGACTTACTTGCAAGGTCATCAAAATATTATTCCAGGATTGGAAAAAGCTCTTGAAGGCAAAACAACCGGGGACAAACTTAAAGTTACTGTCCCGCCGGAAGAAGCTTACGGTACTACCAATCCAGCTTTAGTCCAAGTTGTATCAAGAGACGTCTTTCAAGGTGTTGACAATATTGAAGTTGGTATGTCATTCCAAGCTCAAGGTGATGGCGGTCCGATAATAGTAACAGTCACAAAGATCGAAGGTGATCAAATTACAATTGATGGAAATCATCCACTTGCAGATATGACATTGACATTTGATGTTGAAGTTAAAGATGTAAGAGATGCTACAGAAGAAGAAATTGCTCATGGTCATATTCACGGACCGGAAGGTCACGAACATTAAAAGTAGTTTACTTAGAAAAGTTAAAAGCCCAAACTTGTTAAGCGAGTTTGGGCTTTTTTATAATTTAATTCATTCTACTTTTAGTTAAATAGGTATTTTACTAACTCCCTAATCTAAATATTATTCCAGCAGTTAAATCTCCTTGTAGTAATGCTGTACCGGCACCTAAACCATAACTTATACCACCAGGACCAACCCATACATTTCCTCCGCTAAAGTAGAAAGGCATTTTGATCCTTCCCATTAAACGAATGCCAATAACCTTTGAGAAAAAGTATTTTATACCACCACCGGCTGTTACAGCAAATCTCCAATCATCTCCATATTTATCAGAATCGGGAGCCATTCTTGCTGCACCTAATGTAAACACACCAAAAGTAGAAAACTTTTTGTTGAGTGGTTTGTTATAAAGTCCACCAATCTGGAAATACTCCACACTCATATCAAAAAGATCTTTTGAAATATTTGTTGGATATTCTTTTAAGACAGCTCGTGTATCCAAGCGGTCATAGAGCAGTTCAACACTAACACCAGATTTTCTATCTAATTCAAAGTCAATTGTTACACCATAATTCGCATCATTTTTAACATTGAAATCACCTTGATATAAAGCCAACTTACCGGCAAACATATAGCCATAGTATGGCGTAATTTCAATATTTTGAGCAAAAGAAAAAGATGAACTAAATATTAGAAAAAGCGATATTAAGAAAAGCTTAATCTTTTTTGAAATGTAAAATCCCATTATTGTACCTTTTTTGTTTTATAAACTTTGCAAATATAATAATTTATCGCAGCATTTTTATTTTTATTAATTATAGGTAATTAATCAAGACAAAAGGAATAAATTTTGATCTATTTGTAACATACTTATTTCACTTTTAAGTATGTTTATATTTTAAAATAATTTTTTTAAAAAGGGAAATAAAATGAGTAGTGGATCGAAGAAAATGCAGCAAACTTCTGAACTTACATCCAATGTTGAACAGTATTATTTAGAAAAATCCGGGAAAGAATTACAATACAAACCAACTGAATATATACCCGTTATTCAAGTTGACAACTTCCCCGAATTAGGGAAATTAACTGCATTACGATTTATTGAATGGTTACAAGACAACCCAGAAGGAGTTGTTTCATTACCGACTGGCAAAACTCCAGAACATTTTATTAAATGGGTTTCAAAAATTTTAAATGAATGGGATACGGAGTTTGTCCAAAATATCTTAAATGAAGTTGGGATCAATACTTCTAAAAAACCTGACCTTTCAAAAATAAGGTTCGTACAGATTGATGAATTCTATCCAATTGATTCGGCTCAACATAATAGCTTTTATTACTATATAAAAAAATATTACTTAAAAAATTTAGGGTTTGACAAAAACAAAGCTTTACTATTAAACATAAATGAAATAGAGACACCGGAAAACCTTCCGCTTGATGAGATATTCCCCGAGAACAAAGTTGATCTTTCGTTAAGAACAAGGTATGCAAGTAACAGACTTGAAAGATTACAGAAAAGAACAATAGAACTAGTCGATGAATTCTGTACTAATTATGAGCGACAAATTCGTGAGATGGGTGGTATTGGATTTTTCCTTGGTGGTATTGGTCCAGACGGACATATTGGGTTTAATGTCAAAGGAAGTGACCACTATTCAACTACACGACTGATAGAAACTAACTACGAAACACAAGCCGCGGCTGCTACTGACTTGGGTGGTATTGAGATTGCTAAAAATCGTCTTGTAATAACTATAGGACTGGATACGATAACTTATAATCCTGATGCTACTGCAATAATAATTGCAGCAGGAGAAGCAAAATCCAACATTATTCGTGATTCAATACAGAATCCGCAGACAAATCGATATCCGGCAACAGTTCTACAGAAGTTGAAGAACGGTCGATTCTATTTAACTAACGGTGCTGCACTTAGACTTATAGAAAGACGCTACACCGATATGAAGCAAGAAAACCCGCTTTCCAAAGCTACTATTGAAAGAGGTGTAATTAACTTGGTTGTAGATAAGCAAAAAACACTGACCGAGTTGACAAAAGAAGATTATAAATCGGATAAAATTGCTTCACTCATTTTGGAACGGATAAAGCAGTCACCTCTTGAAATAGGCAAAGAGATCAGAAAGGAAATTCTCGAACGATTTCAAAAAGGACTTGCCCCAGTAGAGAATCAAACAATTTTACATACAGCTCCTCATCACGATGATATTATGCTTGGATATTTACCTTATATAAATCATCTTGTTAGAACTCCAACTAACAATCATCACTTTACTTACTTAACAAGTGGATTTACAGCAGTTACAAATATTTATATGCTCGAATTAATGAATAATCTAAAAATTTGTTTAAAGCAAGAATCCTTCACAAAACGATTTAAGGATGGATATTTTGATCCGACTTTTATTGAAGGCAAAAATAGAGATGTAGCACTTTACTTGGATGGTATTGCTGCTCATTCAATAACTTTAAGAAATGAAGCTGTATCCAGAAGACTTGTAAGAAATATGATTGAAATTTTTGAAGAAGATAATCCGGTTTATTTGACTGACAGAGTTGATGAATTAATAAATTACTTCGAGACACAATATCCCGGCAAGAAAGACATACAATACGTACAGAAACTTAAAGGGATGCAACGTGAATGGGAAGTTGAGGTGCTCTGGGCATACTATGGTTTTTCCGTTGAAGATGTATCCCATTTAAGATTAGGTTTTTATCAAGGTGATATCTTCACAGAAAATCCGGAAATGACCCGCGATGTATTACCGATACTAGAATTGTTGAAGAAGATAAAACCTACAATCGTTACTGTAGCTCTTGATCCCGAAGGTAGCGGACCAGATACACATTATAAAGTACTACAAGCAGTTTCTGAAGCACTCAGATTATACGAAAAAGAAACCGGTGTTTCAGACATTAAAGTTTGGGGTTATAGAAATGTATGGTTCCGTTTCCATCCGGCAGAAGCTAATATTTATATACCTGTTAGTTTGAACTCCTTTGCAATTACAGATAATACTTTCATGAAGAGTTTCGGTTCACAAAGGGCTGCGAGTTTCCCGAGTTGGGAATATGACGGACCATTTTCACGTTTGGCTCAGAAAGTTCAAGTTGACCAGTATAATATTATTCGTAGTTGTTTGGGTAAGGAATATTTCCTTGAGCATGACTTCAAACGAGTTAAAGCGGCAAAAGGAATGGTATTCCTAAAAGAGTTAACACTTAATGAATTCTATGATCATTCAATTGAACTCAAGAAAAAGACAGAAAATATTTAGTATAACTACTGAACAATTGAATATCATAATTGTATAAAGTATATTTGTATTCCTTTTTCAAAACGACTGTATAACTAGCTTGTATTGAAGAAGTACAAATTTTAATCACCCGTAGCTTAATCCGCCAAAGGCGGACAAGTCGGGTTTATTACTTTTTAATTTTTGTTTTAGCAATAGATATTTTGGATTATTTAATGCACCCGTAGCTCAATTGGATAGAGCGTCTGACTACGGATCAGAAGGTTGAGGGTTCGAATCCTTCCGGGTGTACAGAGAAAAGCTCGATTTTGTAATAAAATCGGGCTTTTTTGTTTTTTAGCCACCCAATTAATCCCGATGACTTTTCCGCTTTTGCATTATAAGACTCATTCTAAAATTATAGATTTGGTAACTTATTTTTAATTAAAGAGCATTGTATGTCTTAATGTTATGTAAAGTAGTTGTTTGTGTTACTTCTGTTAGATTACTCTACAATCAAACGGTTACTGTCATCAGGTGCATTAAAGGCGTTGTGGGCTTCCAAGTAATTGTAGAATTCATCATAATCTTCAAAGTGTAATTTAGAACTAAATAAATGCGCTCTGCTCAGCATTTCAACGTAAGACTCTGGCTCTTTTTGATTCGTTAATTTTTTTAGCGTTAATAGATAATCATCACGATAAACAGTGGGGATAATAATTTTACACTGATTATTGCTAAACAATTCCGAGTTCATCATTACTCTTGCGATTCTACCATTCCCATCTTCAAACGGATGCACTTCACTAATTAGGAACATTATGTAAGCTGCACGAGCAAAAGGGTTTGCTAATGTTTTGTAGTATTCAAATCCACGTTTTAATGTCCCACGTACAAGTTTATAATCGACAAAGAAAGTATCACCAGCACGATTGTTCCTTTCTTTGAATTGACCGGGATTTTTATCGACACGGGCAGAGAGTAAAATTTTATGACGTGACTGAAGAAGATTAAGAAAATCATCCTCATCTTTTGGTAGTATTTTCATTTCTCTTTTATCGGAGACAATCTGATATGTTCCAAGAATATCATGAGAATCATAGTTGCGAGAAGGTAAAGGAATTCCCGAATCAATTATTTCTTTAGCTTCAGAAACTTCAAAAATAGTTCCTTCGATATAATTGGAAAAATAAGCTTCAAAAAAGGCAAAGTTTCTAAAGGATTTTAATGATAAATTATTCTCATGATAATTTTTAAATTCTTTATTGTGTAGAAAGGTAAATAAAATTTCAAAAAGTTCAACTCTATTCCTATCATAAGGAAGACCGGCAGCGCGAGAGAGAGCTAAATTGGATTTTAATATTTTAGATGGTTTTGTAGAAAGTAAAGCGCTAATAATTTTATTTAATGATTCATATTCTTTCTGCATACCTAAAATTCCAGATATTTTTTTTGCATTGTCGCGCAAAGAGTTTAAGCCATTATCATCATGTATTCTAAGAATATCGTCTAGTTTTTCTTCAAGCTGGGAAATGCTTAATGTTTTTGAGTTTGGGCCAACCTTTTTTGTGATTTGTAAATTTTCAAGAAATGCTCTTTCCTTAGATGAAATATAGAGACCACCAAATAGCTTGTTGTCTCCTTCGATAGGACCCTTCCCTTTCAAAAAGTTTATTGTTACGCCAGGCAGTTTTATCTTTTTAGTATAAGAATAAGTAACAAAAATTTGATTTGTGCTTGTTGGTTTAAATTCGAAAGCTGAGCGGTGGCTAAGTACTGCCCCAGCATATAGATTGCCAAGAATTTCAAGGATGTTTCTTTTAATTATATCTGATGGTTTTTCCTCGAGATTAGTTGAGTAAATTCTAGGTGCAATTTTCCTAATTTGCTTTTCTTTAAGCAATTTAGATATTTTATAATTTTCTTTTCTGTTACCAGAAGCAAATATTAGCTCGCCCATTGTAAATATTTTCCATAATAATTAAAAATAGATGTATAATTTGTAATATTTTTCTATTATAAACAATATATTTAGGATTATTTTCTAAAATAGATGTATAATGAGATATATATTAAAAGTTAGTTGAAAATATTTTAGATAAAAAAGGAAAGGCTCCAAAAATCATTAAATTAAAGTTGCAAAACAAAAACAACAATTAAAGGAGCCTTATAATGTAAATTACAGAAATAACGAGTAAAAATCTTAATAGGTTTAAGGAACAGCCACTAGCAATACAAATGGATTAGAGAATTATAAAAAACTACAAGAGCTAGAAACACCAACAGATGAATTAGTAAGAAAGATAATCTTTGGTCTAAGCGAAAAGAACTATGGTGAAATTGCCAAGACCACATTGGGAAGTTATGTCCAAAGGACTCCCTTGGAGAACTTAGTCAATCAAGTGTAAGCAGACAGTTTATAGAAGAGAGTAAAAAATCTTTATGCCGAAGGCATCCCTTTGGGAGAAGAATTTGAACAAAGAGATTTAGGGAAATATGATTTTATAGGCTTAGTAATAGATGGGAAATATCTACAGAGAGAACAAGTAGTCATAGCCTTAGGAATAACGATTGATG
>Ga0256913_10001072_pt1 | contig 14205 bp, 13 predicted proteins | sample Axial_MatmetaG_FD_185970 | JGI IMG/M metagenome (GOLD analysis project Ga0256913, IMG submission 185970) | Deep-sea worm associated microbial mat communities from Axial Seamount, Juan de Fuca Ridge, Pacific Ocean - Axial_Mat | ecosystem: Environmental > Aquatic > Marine > Oceanic > Microbial...
TATAACACCTTTTTATGATGCGTTAGTGGCAAAAGTTATTGTCTATGCAGAAAACAGGATGCAGGGAATTGAGAAAATGCTCAGAGCGCTTAATGAATATGTTATTGAAGGAATAAAAACTAATATTAGTTTACAAAAAGAGATAATAGGAAGTACAGTTTTCAAAAGTGGACGTTTTTCCACACATATGGTCGACGAACTTCAAGAATCGCAAGTATGAGTTTTTTTACTGATTTTATTAAGAAACTAGGAAGATCTCGTAAAAACATGCGTTCAGCATGGATGGAAAGCGATGACAGACAGCTTTTTAAAGCTAAGCATTCGTGTCCTTCTTGCAAAGAGCATATGGACATCAAAGAGTTGATTGCATTGTTATATGTTTGTCCAAAATGTCAATATCATTTTCGTTTGACTGCTAATGAAAGACTTAAAATGTTGTTTGATTCAGATCAAACAATGGAAAATCTTTTTACTGATATAAGCTCACAGAATCCTATACAGTTTCCTGGATATGAAGAAAAACTACGAAGAGAAACTGAAAAGAGTGGACTCTCAGAAGCCGTTTCCATTGCAGTTGGATTAATAGAAGGAAAAAGAATAGTTATTGCTGCAATGTCATTCCAATTCATGGGAGGGAGTATGGGATCAGTAGTAGGTGAGAAAATTACTCGTGCGGTTTTATATGCAGTAGAGGAAAAGATTCCTTGTCTTATTTGTACGGCAAGCGGTGGGGCGCGTATGCAAGAAGGTATTTTTTCGCTCTTGCAGATGGCGAAAACCTCTCATGCTATTACCCTGTTAAGGAATCATTTACTTCCGTTGTTTATACTTGTTTGTGATCCCACCACAGGAGGAGTGGCAGCTTCATTTGCTATGTTAGGGGATGTTATTCTCGCAGAACCCGGTGCTTTGATAGGATTTGCGGGGCCTCGTGTTATTGAAGGTACGATTAAACAAAAATTACCTCCAGATTTTCAAAGAGCAGAGTTTCTTCTTAATCATGGGTTTCTTGATATGATAGTGGCTAGAAGTAAATTAAGGAGTGTTCTAAGTAGTTTGATTGATGCATACTTGTTTCGACTAAAGAAACCTACTATTCCTATTGAATATAAAGAAGAAAAAAAGCATAAGCAAATTACTAGTGTAAAAAAGGATCGTTCTGCTTGGGAAATTGTTCAATTGGCACGTCAGGCGGAACGTCCTTCTACGCTTGAGTATATCATGTTGATGAGTGACTCTTTTATAGAGTTACATGGGGATCGCTTGTATGGAGATGATGCAGCGATGGTGTGCGGGGTGTGTAAAATAGCGAATGTGTGGTTTACTTTTATCGGACAACAAAAAGGGAAGAACATGAAAGAAAGTATTCAGCGAAACTATGGTATGGCACATCCCGAAGGGTATCGGAAGGCCATGCGTGTGGCACGGCAGGCAGAGCGGTTTGGCCGACCAATATTGACTCTCATTGATACGCCTGGAGCGTATCCAGGGATAGCTTCGGAAGAAAGGGGCATATCGGAATCTATTGCTCAAAGTATTCTTACATTTTCTACACTCAGGACACCAATTATATCCGTGATTATTGGAGAAGGGGGATCAGGGGGGGCTCTTGGAATCGGAGTCTCAGATTACTTGTATATGCTAGAGAATGCGGTTTATTCGGTCATCACTGCGGAGGGCTTTGCTTCTATTCTCTTGCGAGATAGTAATAAAGTTGCTGATGCAGCAAAATTAATGAAAATGACATCACAAGATTTGTTGCAATTTGGATTGATAGATGGTATTATTGCAGAACCTAATGAAGGTGCGCATGCAGACAAGCGTACTGTAGCTCAACGCTTGAGATCTGTTATATTAGAGACGTATAGTACTCTTTCTAGGAAAAAAATAGATAAACTTTTACATGAGAGATCCGAAAAAATACTTTCTTACGGAGTCTTTAAGGAAGGAGAAAAACAGGAAGGTAGATTGCGTAAGTTTTTGCGTTTTACGCGGTTTTAAAACTGAGTTGTGCTTTATTTAAGAAAGAATTCTTCAAGAACAATAATATTATACATTGCGTGAGCCATGGTAACTGTAACAACATTGCGTTGTTTACAGAATGCATATGTAAGGATGATTGCCTGTATTGCGCTATGTGTTATGCCAATCATACCTTGATAGTAGTGAGCTCCTGCAAATATAAGAATACTTATAGCTTTTGCTATATGCATGTGAGGAACCAGTATTTCCAACAGTGAAAATGTGTATACTCGGAACAGTAATTCTTCAAAAAAGGCAGCACTGAATACTGAGAATACTGCTATAAAGCTTGCATGAAAGACAGGGAGAGAAAATGGAGGAAAAAATGTGACAAATAATGCACGAACTATTAACATACTAGCAAGCACAATAATGCTTGCTTTAACAGAACGCATAGAGAATGCGTACAAGTGTGGTAGATGTATTCTTCGTGCAGATAAAAATATAAGGATGATACTTCCAATAGTTGATTCTACTAATACCTGTAGTGAATCAGGAGAAATAGTGGTGTTTAGATTGTTTGGGGTACGAAGTAGTGGAAGTATTATATAGAGTAAGAGGATAATACAAAGTTCTAAGTAAATTGATAAAATATTTTTTTTCTTCATCTTAATTTAAGGGCATTCTAATCGAAATTCTTTAGTTTTGCAGCAGTCAGGACAGAAAAGAATACTGTAATAGGGTACATGAAATGGCATTATTTTTATACACATAATATATTATTATCAGTAATTATATGTCTTTCCTTTGTTTATGTTTCTGGCTCATTTGTTTCAAAGTTTTTAATAGCAATTTTCATCGTAGCGTTATTAGGTTTGTTTATGCCTGGTCACACCAGACAACAGAAAAGACTATACATTATGATTTATATTGGCATGATCATAGGTCTGCAGGCATGTTATCGTATACAAACAACAGGTTGGTGGACAGGATTCGGTGAACTAAATATTTTATCGGATGCCGTACATACTATGCATGTAGTGTTTAGTAATGATACGAAAAGTAGGGCTGGATACTCAATGGTAAGAAGTCGTTTAGTATATGCGCGAAACAGAGATGGGAGTACAGTATCTTCTGGAGGTGAGGTGTTTCTCCGAATCCCAGAGGAAATTATTTTAGGGAAAGGAACTTTGGTGACAATATCGCCTATTAAACAGGCTACAGGGAATATGCTATATGCAAAAATTCTTTATGTGCAAGGGTTTCAAAATAAAATTTGGGAAATACGCTGGTATATTCATAAGGCTCTCTCAAAAAGAATTTCTTTACTTCCTCGAAATATAGCAGCTCTTTTACGGGCTTTATTCATGGGAATTGATGATGATATAGATCCATTGCTCAAAGATCAATTTATACGTTCGGGTATTATGCATATTTTGGCACTCTCTGGTATGCATTTAGCATTTATTTCAGGATTTTTTATGGGAGTGCTCACCTATTTTTTGAATGTCCGAATTGCGCGATTTGTTACCCTTTTTGTGCTTACATTTTATCTAATTTTGGTTGGAATAAGACCTTCTCTCTTTCGATCATATCTTATGGTGTTAACGTATATGGTATTACAAAATATAGGATATAAGATAAGTTTAATGGATACACTTGCACTTTCTGCACTGCTTATAGCATTGATATTTCCCATGCAACTGGAATCAATTTCTTTTCAACTATCGTTTCTTTCATTGTTTGGTATATTATTTTGGACACCTTTTTTGTATCAGGCTTTTCCCAGTATTCCATTATTTTTCCGAAGTATTCTCTATCCTTCGTTGGGGGCATTGTTAATGAATTTCCCCCTTCTATTAATTTCATTTCATCAAATTGCATTAGGAACACTCTTATGGGGACCACTGTTTGCTTTCCTTGCCCTTCTTTTTTTATGGATTGGAGCATTATCCTTGCTCATTCCTTTTCTTTCTGTTGTAATGCAAATTCTTTATATAAGTATAGATTGGGGTACGTACATTGCTGCACATAGTCCTGTGATTTACTGGAAAACCCCCTATATTATTGTTTTATTGGTTATCTCTTTGCTATTAAGTATACTGAGACTATGGATATCTCCCGCCAAACTGCACATTGGGAAAGAAAACATTGGGGACAACATTTTCTCAGCAATCAATTCTGGATTACTACAGTAATAGATTTACTGCCACCTGATATTAAGTGCGTGTGGGAATTTGGAGCGGGAGATGGAAGAATTACACGGGCACTGTTATCACGGCATATAACAAAAGTTGTGATGTTCGAACTTGATCCTGTTTTGGTAAGAACATTACACCAACAATTCTATAAAGAAATAAAAGAAAGAAGATGCGATATTATAGCAGGGAACATGCTGAATACATTACAAGATGTTACCATAACACCGCAAGCAATGATAGGTAATCTACCATTTGCGAGTGCAAGTGTTTTACTACTGCGGCTTATTACCGAATGTAACTACGTTATTCCTTGTTTCTTTATTGTGCAAAAGGAACTTGCACGACGAATAGTAAGCCTACCTCGTACGAAGTCGTTTTCATCACTTACAGTTTTGGTGCAATTAGTGTTTAAGGTAAAGATTATTGGCGATATTAAAGCTCACAATTTTACACCTCCTCCACATGTTTCTGCAGCACTCGTGGCATTCTATCCACGATTACCTGCAAGATCAAAACATTGGAGATGTCTGCTTGCTGATATCTGTAAAATATGTTTTTCGATGCGCAGAAGGACTATCGAGAATAATCTCAAAAAGCATCTTTGTAGAAAAGAAGAGCGCAGCCGATATATAAAAGCATTTGTGCAAGCAGGTGTATCATTGCGACAACGAGCTGAAGAACTTACAGTAACACAGTGGGAGTTTGTGATTGATTATCTTAGCGTAGAATTTCCAACTGCGTCATAATACTGCGCAGATCGGTTTTTTTCTTTTCTTCCATAGGGTACAGGGGTAGACGAAATACTTCCTCACAGAATCCTGCTATGTGCATTGCATATTTTACGGGAATAGGATTGCTTTCGGTAAAGAGTATGCGTATAAATGGGTAAAGGTAAAGAAAACTTTTTCGGGCAGTTTCTATTTCACCGCAAAGAGCTTTGTCGATTATATGTTTTATTTTGCCAGGGATTATATTACTTGCAACCGATATAATTCCCTTAGCACCTAATGCTATGAGCGGTAAGGATATTGCATCGTCGCCGCTTAATATGGAAAAATGCTCGGGAGCATGGAGGATTAGTTGGGTTATTTGGTGAAAGTCTCCACTTGCTTCTTTAACAGCGATAATACGGGGGTGTTTAGCTAATCGTAGGATTGTATCAATGGATATATTTTTTCCAGTACGCCCTGGAATGTTGTATATAATAAGTGGGAAATCTGTCTTATCTGCAATATTCATATAATGGCGATAAAACCCTTCCTGTGACGGTTTATTATAATATGGGGCTACTTGCAGACTTGCAAAAGCTCCAATCGCTTTTGCTTGTTTAGTCATTTCGATAGCTTCAGAAGTAGCATTTGATCCTGTTCCTGCAATCACGGGAATTTTTCCTCCCACAATCCGCACTACATGTTCAATGATTTGTAAATTTTCCTTGTGTGAAACTGTGGGGCTTTCTCCTGTGGTTCCTACTGGAACAAGGCCGTCGATGCCCTGATCAAGTTGATGCTCTACAATGCGAGCGAGAGATTCAGCATCAAAAGAAGCATCTTTCTTAAATGGGGTAATAAGTGCAGTAAATGTTCCTTGTAACATAATTTAATCCTTATAATATAGTATTCTCAATATATTCCTCTATTCGATATATTCCAGGTTTTTTGTTAAGAAGCCATTCTGCAGCCTTTATTGAGCCTAACGCAAAACCAGTTCGATTTCTTGCTCTATGGATAATCTCAAGAGTATCTGCGTTGCTGTCAGCACTTACTTGATGTGTTCCAGGAATAGACCCATTTCTGATACCAATTACGTGTAATTCATCTTCTGCTATTTGACGTTGCAGTGGTTCCTTTACTATTTTCTTTTTTCTTTTCAATGTGTTTAAAATTGTGTCTGCAAGTGTGAGTGCAGTGCCAGAAGGAGAGTCTTTTTTCTTATTGTGATGTAATTCATATACAGCAATGTCATATTCAAGATTGCGGTTCAACATATTTGCGAGGGTCTGTGTAAGAATGCGCATCATATGGGCCCCAATTGAAAAATTACTTCCATAAAGAATGGGAGCTGAGAGGGGTTTTTTAACATTTTTCAAGATTTCTTTATTCCACCCAGTAGTTCCTATAACGGCAGGAATTGCAGCTTTTTGATATTGTACAATATTATTGGGCACTGCTTCAGCATGAGAAAACTCAATAACAAGATCAGCTTTTTCCAATAAATGAGGATGGAGTGTAGAAGTATCAGCTTGTGTATCAGTAGGATCTATTCGAGCAATGATATCATGCGAACGGATTTGTGCAATTTGTGCAACTTCCCTGCCCATCTTACCGTATCCGCATAAAATAATGTTCATTATGTTTTAACTACTACACTATTTTTTATTGTGCGTCAATCCTGTACTAAATAAATAGCAAGTATTTTCTACGAAGGGGCCTTCTGAGAGATGATTGATTCTTATTATTTAATAAGATATATTGAATATAGTAGAGATAAATATACTGAGATTTAATAATTTCCTTAATTATTCTCAAAATCATCCTATAATTAAGTAGTATTTTTATAGTATTGTACATAATATATATTATATGCTAGATAAAAGAGGTAAGTATGTATAGAAAAACAACATTTATAGTAGTTATATTCGGACTGGTATTTCTTTCTTTTGAAGGGAATGCACAAGAACTGACTGATGTGCTTTCTTCGCAGAGCCCTGTTGTAAAAGGACAAGGAAATTCTGTGACAGCAAACATGTCTGGAATTAATGCACTATTTGCGAATCCTGCTAATTTTGTTATACCAGAACGTTTTGGGGGAAAAAATAAAATAGGTGTTTATATGGGGTTAAGAATGTGGGGATCCTCAACACTTCTTCTGAACCTATTTGATAAGGGGGGGGGGACAAGAAGTGATGTTCTGAATTTCTTTGCCCAAGGCCTTTTCCTTATAAAGAATTTTAGTGGTATATCGAGTGTTATTAAACAAGCAGGGGAGAGTGTAGAACATGCGAAAAAAGCGGGGATGGCACTTAATATTATTTCTACTACTGTTGGAAGTCTATCTAAATATTCATTGGGAGGATCGGCATTAATGGGCTATGTCAACCATGGTGTAGGTATTGGTTTGCGGGGAACTGTAAATACAATTAATACTTCAAGTGATTTGTTAAGTATTCTTATACAGTATGATTTTGTAGGTGGGTATGCTCATTCGTTTTATGCAGATGATTGGGTGATTAATTTTGGAGTTGATGTGCGTCCATTTATGCGGTATTATATTACATTTCCCAAGACAGGATTTAGCAATGATGTCTATGTCAGTATGGTAGGTAAAGAAAGAGAGTTTTCTAAGGAAAAGGAAGACCTAGCAAGTACCAAGAAAGAATTGGAGAAGAAAGCAGATGACTTAGACAGCAAAAAGAAAGCAGGACAAACAGTAAGCACTCAGGAGCAGGATCAACTTAAGGCAGATCAAGCTGAGCTAGAAGAGAAAGCAAAGGAATTACAGAAAAAGAGTGCTAATCTTAAAAATAAGTCTATAGATGTATTTAGCAACTACATTAGGAAGATTAATATTTCACCGTTTTATGCAGGGTGGGGGGTTGCTGTTGATGCAGGTCTTACTGCATCTTATCATGGGTTGACGTTGGGTGTTCAGGCACGCGACATTTATACACCTGTCTTCTATAAAAAGACGGTTTATATGAGAGGACTAAATGATTTTATTCACCAATATGGTTTTGCGTTTAAACTAACCAATGGACAACAAGTGGATCCTTCTCCTGTAATTATTCCAGCAACCATAAGCTTGGGGATGATGTACGATATTCCTATTGCTCGGGAAGATCTTTTTGACTTTCGTTTTCATGTGCAATTTGCTGATCCTTTTAACCTAACTAAACACTTTCGAGGTCAGGATCATCTCTATAACTTTTTTCAGGTGTTAGATACGGGAGCAGAGGTAACATTGTTATCCTTCTTAACATTATACGGAGGACTCAGTGATGGACTACTGTCCTTTGGAGTTGGTGCAGATCTTTTTTTCATGGAGTTACATGCAGCGATATACAACTATCCAATAGGACTTCCTACATCCGGTACAGCTGAACAGATAAAGTTTGCGCTTGAAACATCCATTAGTTTCTAGTTGCTTTGAATCGATGGGATATGAGCGGTATGCAGAAGTGTACACCGCTCATATGAGTAGCAAGAATCCAATGCCTGATATAACGAGTGAATAGCAATAAATTTCGCATTGAAGTATTAATTAGTTTGTTGCTGCTGTGTTGCACAGGAGTTTAACACTCCATCAATATGTATTGCTCGTATAAGAAACTTTTCGCTTGTACTTAATGTATTTTTAAGCTGTTGTTGTAGTACCATATAATCGGCTTTCTTTAGAAAAGATACACATAATAAGATTCCTAAATCGCCCTTGGGAAATTCCTCCAATTTTTTGATAATACTGGATACTGCTTTTTGCATCTCTTCATTAAAATCAACAAAAGGAATGCTTGGAGGTGCTTTCACGTCCCACATTCGATTCCAGCCATCCTTTAAATCTGTTTCTTTCTTTCCTCGGTGAATGCTCATCTCAAACATACTATCCTTCTCTATTTCTAAAGCAACCATGGCTTCAATAAAGCTAGATACGGTATGTTTACCGGCATGGTCGGGATCGCTTGCCAGTTCCAAAACAAGCTCAAGAGGTACCTGAAAATGTTTTGCGATAGCAATACCCAACGTTTTGTTTTTATATGCGTTTACATATGTCTGATAGTTCAAAGAAGTGTATACTTCTTTGTTTGTTATTTCCTGTAATAATTTTGCCATAGGTCTCTCCCCTAACGGATCATTCTACTATAACATGTGAATAAGAGCAATAATTGACAGGGTGCTTGATTATTGATTGGTTTTTTACTAGCATTGCGGTATGACTGCGGCAGTGTTAGGAGTTGGTCGGTTTGGAAGACTATGGGCTGAAATATTAAGTAAGATATTTCAAGTGTATGTGTATGATCATAATTCCACTGGTGCACTTCCACCGGATGTACAAGTATTACCATTATCCCAAGTCGCACGTTGTGACTATGTTTTTCTCTGTGTACCGATTTCTGCATTACGTGATTGCTTATGCCAGCTAAGTTCTTATCTTCAATCTGGGACAGTGTTGATCGATACGTGTTCTGTAAAGATGTATCCTGCACAGTGTATGAGAGATTTAATAGCACATGATATCCATCTTATAGGGACGCATCCGCTTTTTGGACCCGATTCAAAGAAAAGGGCTGATCCTCCTGTGGTACTGTGTAAGGTTAGAGCTGATCAAAAGATCTATGAAAGGTTCAGAATACATATAGAGCAACTTGGATTAGTACCAGTCGAGATGGGGGAAAAAGAACACGATAAGTTACTTGCGTACACGCAAGGGTTAACCCATTTGATAGGAAGAGTGGTACACCGTTTATCTCTTCCTTCATCTTCAACCCATACTATCGGATATGCATTGTTGCAGGATTTAGTAGAACAAACATGCAATGATTCTATTGATCTATTTCTTGATATGCAGCATTATAATGAGTTTAGTAAATATATGCGACAGCACCTTACGAAAGCATATGAGGATATCATCTATATGATCGACGAATATACTCAACCGAATCATGAGCAGTATAAAAAGCGATAAACTTTTTCACGAGACTTTTAAAAGTAAGTGATTTTTGAGATATAAATTCCTAACTTAACTACAGCATACTTAAAAATAATTTTTGAGAACTTATGAGAGTGTAATAAACTTGCTTTTCTTTGTAAAGTGTAGTACAGTAATAAATTACGTATGAAGGGGTCAAAGAAAACATCTAAGCATAAAAAGGAAGAGCTTCCTGTAAAAACCATATCAGAAACAGAACTTGCAACAGTTTTATCTGGTGATATTGATTTTTCAGGAGATTTAATCTCTCAAGAACCTGTGTTGATCAAATGTAAGTTTTCAGGTTCTGTGCATTCTGATATGGAAGTATATGTTAGCAAGAAAGCTTTTTTGAAGGCAAAAGTCTATGCGAAGAAAATATCCATTCATGGGCATCTGGAAGGTGATGTGAACGCAAAGGATATAGTAGAACTTTTCTCTACCGCAGTCTTAAAGGGAAATATTTCAACTTGCCAACTTATTACTCAGAGAGGAGCTTGTTTTACAGGAAAGTGTCAAATGCCAGAGGTTCAGGAGTAATGAAAGTATGCCGAGCAACTGTGTTACTGTTGTTGCTAACCACTGGGATCATTCATGCTCAATCATCTTCCGGTCGTCCAGATGCATTGGTCTTATATAGGAAAGGTTTATATAGAGAAGCAGAGAAAGTGACACGACTGGAGTTAAAAGAGAACCCAAAGAGTATGAACGCCTATACGGTCTTGGGATGGAGCTTGTTGGCTTTAGGCAAATATGCACAGGCAGTACAGGAGTCGTTGCGGGCGTTGCAAATTTCTCCCTATGATAACAGAATCGTTCAAATTGTGGGTGAAGGATATCATAGAATGGGAAAGGATAAAAAAGCAGAACGCTATTTTAAAGAATATATTTTGCTTACTCCAACAGGGCGTTTAATAGATGAAGTATATTACATGCTTGGTGAAATATATGTTTCGAGGAAGGAATATAAGAAAGCAGACATCGTATTCTCAGCAGCAACATATTTTAATCCTGATAATGCTATGTGGTGGTATTCCTTGGGTAAGGCAAGGGAACTTGAAAAAGAGTATAAGCTAGCACTTCAAGCGTACAAGCAAGCTGCAGAAATGAGTTCGGGATCTATTGAAATTGATAAGGGTATACAGAGAATGCGTAAAATTATAGAAATGCAGTAAAAATTTTATTTTTCTCTCTTTTTTTACTTGTTTTTTTGTATAAAAAACATATAATAGATACATGGAGGGAATGCTCCATAAAACAACAAAAGGAATGTGTATGAAATATATTAACAAATATTATCTTTTTTTAATAAGTTTGCTTATGGGATTATTTATTGTGCCAGTGTTGCCAGCACAAGAATTAAATAGATCATTCCCAGATAACAATCCAATTATTCTGGGGCAAGGACAATCGACTTCGGCCAACACTCAAGGAAATACTGCTCTTTTTTCTAACCCAGCGGGGTTTGTGACTTCTAGTACATTTGGGGCGAGACAGAAACTAGGGATATATGCAGGATTTCGTTTATGGGGTAATAGTTCGCTGTTTTTAGATTTTTTTGGTAGAGGCACTCCTGATCTAAAGAAAGGTGCCACAAATATGTATACAGACCTTATAAAGTTTATAAGCAATATGAAATCTCTTTCTCGTGGTGTAATTGACAGGCCTTTTATTAGTGAATTGGTAAGGAAATCTTCTGACTATGCTTTAGGTTCATCAATGACAGTGGGGTACGTGAATAACGGATTTGGATTTGGTTTGCGTGCAGGCATTTCAACAATTGATCAAAATGATAAACACAGGTCGAGCAACAGATCTTCTGTTGATTTCTTGGCGGAATATACATTTGTAGGAGGATATGCGTATACATTTTATCTGGGTAATTTTATGTTAAATGTGGGAGCAGATGCACGTCCATTTCTTCGGTATTATTTTCAGCTTCCACATAAAGAGACTACTTTAACTATTAGAGAAATTAATACTGCACCATTTTATTCCGGATGGGGAATAGCATTTGATGCAGGAATGACAGTACGGTATAAAGGTATTGTTCTAGGACTGCAGGTAAGAGATATTTATACGCCAGTGTTCTATCAAGAATCAAACTTAAAGACTGGCGTTGCTGATGTTATAAAAAATTATGGATTTGCGATAAAACTAACAAATGGAATAAAAGTACCATCCAATCCTGTTATCGTTCCAACGGAAATTAGTGTGGGTGTAATGTATGAATTACCTTTGAAGCGTAAAGGATTCTTTAATATGCGGATGCATCTACAGCTAGTTGATCCGTTTAATCTTACAAAACATTTCACGAAAGATGATCTTTATAATTTTTTCCAAGTAATGGATATGGGAGCTGAAATGACTCTTTTCTCATTTTTAGACTTATATGCCGGCATGCGGGATGGTTTGTTATCATTTGGTCTTGGGCTTGATCTTTTTGCGGTTGAACTTCAAACGAGTGTATATGATTTCCCAGTAGGAATTCCAGGGACGGAGCGCAAAACACCAAAGTTTGCAGTTGAGATTGCAGTCAATATTTAATATTACGATAAAAAGTAATTCTTAAAAAAGGTGCTGTACAGTGAGCACCTTTTTTATATTGTAAGATGCTAAGACGCTTTGTGTATTGACTATTCTATTTTTATTAATTACACTAGTGGAGAGCTATGGGCCGCTAGCTCAGTTGGTAGAGCGACGCCCTTTTAAGGCGTTGGTCGCAGGTTCGAATCCTGCGCGGCTCAGTGTTTGTGTGTCTCCTTCGTCTAGTGGTTAGGACTCCGGGTTTTCAGCCCGGCAACAGGGGTTCGACCCCCCTAGGAGATAACCATAAGAAGATGAGAGTTAATCACGCAATGCTAACAAGTGAAAATCTTGATCGTTATCTTACTGCAGAAGATACTAGTTTTCTTGACGAGTTAATGGATCTTTATAATAATTCACTTCAAGTAATGCATGAATTACGACAGAACAAGCATTCTGATAAGTTGCGACAGAATCTTATTCGTTTGTATGGACTTGTAGGACAGCGTATGCAAGATTTTGTGGCTCAGCAGCCACGAGTTAATGTGTACTCGTTTAAAACCCCCCGACCACTTCATGGAGAAGCTTCGTATCTTATTGCAAAACTGCGTGACAAGCAAACGGGAAGACAAGAATTTATTTATTATATTCAACGTGCCTATGAGCTTCTGTTTAATCTCGTATATAATGATGCGGAAGGTTCATCAAAGAATCATCTTATTGTAGAAACACCAGTAGATAGTCCTTTTCAAAATTATGCGGTGCATAAAATACCTAATATTGATAATAAAATTACTTCTACATCAATGTGTGTTATGTTACGAGGAGCCCTGCTTCCTTCTATGATCATGTCAAAAGCAATAGAAGAATACTCATCGATAAATCATGTTACACCTTTTGCGCTTTTTAAAATTCAACGAAAAGAACATGAAAAGGATAAACGTATTCAGTATCTATTAGATGTGCAAAGGTCTTATTTTAGACCAGAAGATTTGCACGGTAAAGATTTAATTTTTGCGGATCCAATGAACGCGACAGGGGGTAGTTTTACGACGGTAGTATCTTATCTTCACCAACAAAATATTGTACCTCGATCCATAAAACTTCTTACTGTTATTGCTGCAGCTAAAGGGGTGCTGCGGGTTTTAAGAACCTTTGACAATGTGCATATATATACTATTTGGATGGATCCCATGTTGAATGAGTCATCATTTATCATGCCAGGACTAGGAGATGCGGGAGATAGAATCAACGGACAGGATTTTCCCGAATCTAGACGAGATATCATACAGTTGATAGCTGATTATGGTGCAACTATTTGTAATCTTTATCGTTCACAGGTACGTACTATTGAGAAAGTGGTTCTTCATTAGTCAAGTGTTGACGGTTGTACTGTTTGTTTCATGTATTAGTTTTAATAAAGAAGATCTTGCAAATGAATATTATATGATTGCACAGGATTTCTATAAAAGCAAAGATCTTTCAGAAGCATGCAAATATTTTAATCGAGCACTAACGCTATCAGCGTATCCTAACAAGATAATTTTGCAACTGGCGCAAATATCTATTAAAGAAGGTGATCTTGAGAAAGCAGGTTTATTTTTACAATCCCTTCGTAAAGAGGATCCGGATAATAATTTGATCAATGAAATGTTTGCATATTTCTTATATTTGAAAGGGAATCCACAAGAGGCTTTGCGATGGTACATGCAGGTATTTAAGCAAAAGAAAGAAGCACGTATCGTAAAAAATATGGCACGTATATATTTGGATCTAGATAAGACTGATGAGGTGATATCTATTATTGATAGATTTCTAAAAGAAGCAGATGTTG
>Ga0256913_10001073_pt1 | contig 14203 bp, 8 predicted proteins | sample Axial_MatmetaG_FD_185970 | JGI IMG/M metagenome (GOLD analysis project Ga0256913, IMG submission 185970) | Deep-sea worm associated microbial mat communities from Axial Seamount, Juan de Fuca Ridge, Pacific Ocean - Axial_Mat | ecosystem: Environmental > Aquatic > Marine > Oceanic > Microbial...
GCCTGAATCGGTTATAATAACATCTATGTTGTTAATAGGAGCTATTTTTACAAAGCTTTTCCTGAGGAATTTGGACGAATCGCAAACAACAATTACCATCTTTGATATCTCCATCATGGTTTTGCAGAGAGTTGCTTCGTATATGACCGGTGTAAAAATTCCGTGATCCGCATCTATACCGTCAACAGCAAGAAATGCAACGTCGCAATAATAGTTTAATAAATTTCTTTCAGCCATGGGACCCACCAGGGAGCGCATTTCTGAGCGCAGGATACCACCGGGGACAATTACTTCAACTTCATCAAGGTCAGCTACATTGTCGGCGATAGGCAGGCTGTTGGTAATGAGTTTCAAATTTTTAAATTTTCCCAGATTCTTTGCAATTTCCAGTGTTGTGGAGCCGGAGTCCATCACGATTGTGTGGCCGTCTTTAATAAAATCAAGGGCTTTTTTACCAATCCTTTGTTTCTCCTTCTTGTTTTTATTAACACGCTGGTTTAAACTAAGGTCATATGTAATCGGAATGTTTTTTATGGCTCCGCCCCGGGTTCTTATTAATAATCCTTTCTCTTCGAGTTTAGATAAATCGTTTCTGATGGTAACTTCACTCACCTTATATAGTTTACTCAGTTTAATTACAGATAAATCCCCTTGCTTGTCCAGCATTTCTAATATTAACGATCTTCTTTTCAGTGTATCATTCTCACTTAAGTTCATAATTATTTATTATTATCGAAAGGTTATGAAAGACAAAAGTAATAAAAAATGCTTTCAAAAAGTTATTTGAATCAGTAATTTGTGTGGTTTTATATTTAGTTATGAGCTGTTTAGTTTTTGTTTTCCGATTTATATAAGACTTATTTAGTGTTTAATTAGTCTTGCTGAGCTGATAACGTAGCTTTGGTTGTTAAGATGTTATGTTAATAAATCACATTAAAAAACTTTCAATTTTATTTGTCGGCCTTACAAAAACTTATTATATTTGTCGGTGCGTTAGAAAACGAAAGGAAACAAAAGGTAGGATATAGTAAATTTTAATTTTACAGGATTGAATAAATTGCATATTTACAATGAAATAACCCAGCAACCGGAATTATGGAAAAGGGTTTTAAAAGAGGTTGCAGCGAAAAAGGAATTGTTGCTAAACTATTTTGACAAGGTATTGGATAGTAATAGCGAGGTGATTTTTACGGGTGCCGGTTCTTCCTTTTTTGTGGGCGAGATGGTTGCAGGCTATTTTCAGGAGATGACCGGTTACAGTTCAAGAGCTGTCTCTTCCACTGAAATTGTTACACATCCCACGCAATATATTCCGAAAAATAAATCCGCTCTTTTGGTTTCGTTTGCCCGCTCGGGAAACAGCCCTGAAAGCGTAGCTGCTGTTAACCTTGCTCAACAGGTTAATTCTAATCTGGCACACCTTATAATAACATGTAATCGCGAGGGAGAGTTAGCAATCTCGAAGAGCCTGAACAATAGATTTGTTTTTTTGCTTCCTGAAGAGGCAAATGATAAGGCTTTAGCAATGACAAGTAGTGTAACCTCAATGGCGCTTGTGGCGGTTTTGCTTGCCAATTTAAAAAATATTGAGTTGCTTGAAGAAAGCATTAACAAAATGGCGTTGATGGCTGAATCTGTAATTAGTGAGTATTATGCAAAACTGGAAAAGATAGCGGCTAAACCTTTTGAAAGAGCGGTTTTTCTTGGTTCCGGACCTTTTTATGGCCTGGCGCGTGAAGCTCATTTAAAACTACAGGAAATGACAGACGGCCAGTTAATTTCCAAATTCGACTCTTTTCTCGGATTTCGTCACGGGCCAAAAGCAGTTGTAAATGATAAAACGCTTATAGTCTATTTTCTTTCGTCAAATGATTATGTTGGTAAATATGAGCACGATTTGATTGAGGCAGTTAAAAACGATAAAACAAATGCATATACCATTGGTATCGGTACTCAAAAACATGAAAATACTGATTTTGACTTGCTGATTAAAACAGCTAATGGAGATAATTGTATAGATGATATTTTCTTAATGTTGGTCTATTTATTACCGGTTCAATTATTTAGTGTTTATAAAGCCATTAACTATAATCTGGATCCGGATGCTCCTTCAAGAAATGGAACCATTCACAGGGTAGTGCAAGGTGTAAAAATATATGAGTATAAAAGTTAAAGAAAACCTTATAAAAATAATTAACAGATATGATTGAAGCAGTAAAAGGAAATCCGAAAAATCTACCATTGGTGGAGTATATTCTCGGACGGATTCAAACCCTGAAAAAGGAAACGGGGACGAGCCGGACTATCTTTGCTGCCTGTCCTAACTCACGGGCTGTTATCCGGGCTGCAATCCGGTCGGCTAAACGGTGCAATGCACCTATTAAATTTGCGGCTACTTTAAATCAGGTGGACTTTGACAGCGGATATACAGGATTAACTCAAAAGGAATTTGTTAAGCTTATCCATAAGGAAGCAGATAAGATTAACTTTACAGGGCCGGTGATGATAGCCATCGATCATGGCGGCCCGTGGCTGAAAGATGCTCACCGACTTGAGAACCTGCCCTATGAAAAAACAATGGAGTTGGTTAAAAAGTCCATGATTGAAGCACTAAAGGCAGGGTACAACTTGTTACATGTGGATCCTACGGTTGACATTACTTTAAAAAATGGTGCAATAATTGATATTGAAACCGTAGCCAAAAGAACGGTAGAAATCATAACTCACGTGGAGAATTACCGTCGAAAAGAGGGAATCCCTAAGATATCTTATGAAGTAGGTACCGAAGAGGTTCATGGCGGATTAGCTGATATGGGTGTTTTCAGGAAGTTCCTTAACTTGCTAAAAGATGGATTGTCAGAAAACGGATTGAGTGATGTTTGGCCCTGTTTTATTGTGGGTAAAGTGGGTACCGATTTGCATACTACCACTTTTGACCCGGAAGTGGCAAAACAATTAACAGCCGAAGCTGCTAAATTTGGAAGTGTAATTAAAGGGCATTATTCTGATAACGTTAGCAATCCTAAAGATTATCCGTTGGCAGGAATGGGTGGAGCCAATATCGGGCCTGAGTTTACCGAAATGGAATACGACGGTTTAATGGAATGTGTTGCTATTGAAGAGACATTTTTTAAAGAAGATAGAATTGCAAAGCGGTCAGGTTTTAAAGCTGTTTTATGGAAAGCTGTTATTGACTCGGATAGGTGGAAAAAATGGCTTCTGCCTGAGGAAGAAGGTAAGGATTTTGAATCTATTGCCGACGAACGCCAGTTATGGCTGATTAAAACAGGTTGCCGTTACATTTGGGAAAAACCTTCGGTGGTGGCAGCAAGAGCACGATTGTTTGAAAATCTTGAAGACAACGGGGTAGAGGCAGAAACAATTGTTTTAACTCCCATTGAAAAATCGATGGATAAATATTTTTATAGTTTTAATCTTATTGATTTAAACAACGAATTGTAATTGGAACTATTGAATGAAAAAGGAATTTGATATTCTGGTGATTGGCGAATTAAATGTGGATTTGATTCTTAACGGGCTACCCTCCTTGCCGAAGGAAGGTAAAGAGATACTTGCGGATCAAATGACGCTGACCCTTGGAAGCTCATCAGCTATTTTTGCATCCAATGCCAGTACATTGGGTAACAAAGTAGCTTTTCTTGGAAAAACCGGAACTGACCTGTTTGGCGATTTGGTTTTCAAAAGTCTGAAAGAAAAAAACGTCGATACTCAGTTTATTATTCGTTCATCGTCTGATAAAACAGGAGCCACTATTGTGTTGAATTTTGATGAGGACCGTGCAATGGTAACCTATCCGGGTGCTATGGAAACTTTGCAGATGGAAGATATTAATGAAAACTGGTTGTCAAAAGCCGGGCACATGCATCTATCTTCCGTTTTCCTGCAACCTGCACTAAAAAATGATATTGTTTCCATTTTCAGGATGGCAAAGGGCTTGGGGCTGACAACCTCACTCGATATTCAATGGGATCCGGCTGAAAAATGGGATTTGAATAAAAGAGAGCTTTTACCGCTTGTAGATGTTTTTCTTCCCAATGAAACTGAACTAAGAGCATTGACAGGAGAAAAGGATCTGGATAAAGCAATAGAAAAAGTAAAACCCTTAATCAACACGATGGCTATAAAAATGGGTAATAAGGGTTCAAGAGGAGTTACGAAAGAGACGGATATTACCATAAAACCTTTTTTAAATAAAAAAGTAGTAGATGCCATTGGCGCAGGCGATAGCTTTAATGCAGGGTTTATTACCGGATTTCTGGCAGGCAGGCCATTGTCAGAATGCTTGAAATACGGAAACCTGACCGGTGCTGTAAGTACAACTGCTGCGGGAGGAACAGGTGCATTTGAAAGTTTAGAAGGGTTTAGGCAAAAGGCTGAGAAAGTATTTGGGATTAAAGGAGAAATTTAATAAACAGGATTGATAAGTGAAACTTCAGGAACGATATAAAGAAATTAGAGAGTTTGGGAAAGCATTGCTTGCCACAAATTTTTATAATTTTGAAACATTGCGTGCTGTTCTTGAAGCGGCAAAAAAAAGGAACTCACCACTAATATTACAACTGACAAAAAGCTCAATTGAATACATGGGCCTCGAGAATGCCCTTTCAATGGGGCGGACAGGGTTGAATTATTTTGGAGTGGAAGGCTGGATTCATTTGGATCATGGAGGCTCAGTAGAACTTGTTGAACAATGTTTGAAAGCAGGGTTTGATTCGGTAATGTTCGACGGAAGTGAATTGGCTTTTGAAGAGAATATTCAGTTGACATCAAAAGTGGTTAAAATGGCTGCAAAATATGGTGCCTGTGTGGAAGCGGAATTGGGTTATGTAGCTAAACTGGGACAGTCAACTGATAAAATGGAGTTTACTTCTCCTGATGATGCACAACAGTTCGTAAATGAAACAGGAGTTGACGCCTTGGCAGTAGCAATTGGTACTGCACATGGTTTCTATAAAAGTGAACCAAAACTCGATTTCGAAAGACTAAATGCTATCAGACAGGCAACGGATGCGTTTCTTGTTTTGCATGGAGGCTCAGGGGTGCCTGACGAGGCAATTCGTAAGGCCGTTAAATTGGGTATTTGCAAAGTAAATATTGCAACTGAAATAAAGAATATGTTTACTAAAACTTTAAAAAACGAGCTGATTAATAATCGGGAAATTGATTTGCGAAAAACCTTTCCTCCGGCCATTAATGCGGTTTCACATTTGATTGAACATAAATTGTCATTAGTTAATTAATACCAAAAGATTATGAGAAAGATTTTACTTTTAGTTGGTTTTGTTCTTTTAATGATACCAGTGTTTTCACAGGTTAAGGGTGTCGTTTTCGATGAAAATGGTAATACCTTACCCGGCGTAAATGTTGTCCTTAAAGGCACAACCAATGGAGTAGTTACCGATTTGGATGGTAAGTACTCAATTAATGCATCTAAAGGAGATGTGCTGGTATTCCAGTATATGGGATATGTAAGCCAGGAACTCACCATCGAGTCGTTATCGAAAAACTATGATATTTTCATGGAACAGGATGTAATGAAGATGGACGAGGTGGTTGTGATGGGTTATTCCAATAAAACAAAAACCGAAGTAGCAAGTGCTGTTGCGGTGCTGGATTCAAAAGAGTTGCTTGATGCAAATAGTGATGATGTTGGTTCGATGCTTCAGGGTAAAGTAGCCGGAGTTCAGGTTGTAAGTGAATCAGGTGCTCCCGGAAGTGGCTCGCAAATCCGTATTCGAGGAGTATCTACCATTAAACCCGGAAACGAAGAGCCGCTTTATGTAGTGGATGGTATAATAGGTGGTTCGTTCGACCCAAACGATGTGGAGACACTTACCGTTTTAAAAGATGCGGGAGCTACCGGCGTTTATGGTGCACGAGCTAATAAGGGAGTAATTATTGTTACTACCAAAACAGGAAAAAGTGGTAAAACACAGTTTAACTTTAAAGCAAGTGTCGGAATGAAAACTGCTGATCATGGAAATTTAAAGATGATGAGTGGTTCAGAATTTTATGACTGGAGCAGTGAACTATACCGCGATCCGCAAACACACGAAATTGATAAGATTAAATTCTATAAGTTTTATCCCAAAGAGTTAGCTTCACAGAATTACGATTGGGTAGGGAATGCTTTTCAGCCGGCACTTACCCAGCAATACAATCTTTCTGCAGCAGGCAGAAGCGATAAATTCAGCTATTACGCCAGTGGTACCTATTTTAATGATAAAGGTACTTTCAGAAATACCGGCTATGAAAAGGTTAATTTTCGTTTAAATACAAAATATCAGTTTAACAAATGGATTTCATTAAAGAATAATGTGAATGCCTATGCTTCTAAAGGTACAAGCTACGATTATATGGATATGTATTATACCTATCTGGCATTACCTTGGGATGACCCATACAACGAGGACGGAACCATTAAGTATATTGATGGCAACACCCCGGGCAAATGGTGGTCGCGCGATAAAATCAATCCCTATCATACCATCGAAAATTCGGATCATAATTATAAAAGCTTTGGTATTGATTACGACCTGGTATTAGATGTAAGTATTACCAAATGGTTATCATTTAGTAGCTCAAACAGGTTAAGTTTCAGTACTGATAAATCTCATGACTTTGTTTCTCCCATAACAGCAGGTCCGTTTCACGGTAAAGGATTTATTAACGAACGGCAGAATAACTGGTGGGGAGCCCTTTCAAGCAATATGTTCCATTTAAACTTTGATTTTGGCAAACACTCTATTTCAGGGCTTGCCGGCTTTGAGTTAAACGGAGGCTCAAACGATTATATGTGGGTTGAAGGTAAAGGATTGCCCGAAGGTTTTGATGTACCCTCGGTAGCTTCTTCCGAAATTAAGATTGGCGGCACCTCCACTTTGGAATATTTTAATTCGCTGATATCACAGGTAAATTACGACTACGACAAACGATATTTTTTAACGGCTTCTTTCCGTGTCGACAAAACTTCTAACTTCCCACCCGATAACAATACGGCTATGTTCCCGAGTATTGCAGCATCATGGATGGTGAGCAATGAGAATTTTTTTAAGGACAATGTTTCGTTTATGAGCATGTTAAAGGTTAGAGCCAGTTATGGTGTTACCGGAGATCCTGAAATTGGTGCTTCGCGCTATATGGGGCTTTTTTCTTTGAGTTCACAGTATAACAATAACTCGGCAGCCATTCCTTACCAGCTTGCCAATTATAATCTTACCTGGGAACGAACCAATATGATTAACTTTGGATTGGATATGAACTTCTTCAATCGTGTCGATTTTTCAGTTGATGTATATAATAATGTAACCAAAGATTTGATTGTTCTTGTTGCCCAGCCTTTATCGCAGGGATTTGAACATCGCTGGGAAAATGCAGGAGAGGTTACCAACAAAGGAGTTGAGTTAAACCTTAATGTTATTGCGGTTAAAACCCGTTCGGTAGAATGGAACATAGGAGTTAACTTTTCCAAGAACAGCAACATCCTTTCAGGAATTGAAAACCCGTTTTTCAGCTCTGTTGGAGGTGTTTCGCAGATATACCGTAACGATGCTTCCATTTATACTTTTATTTTACCCAAATGGCTTGGGGTTGACGAGCAAACAGGTGCTCCCTTATGGGAAAAGATAAATGATGATGGAACACGCGAACCAACTTCAATGTATAAAGATGCCACTCCGCAGGAGGTTGGTAAAGCATTACCCGACTTTGTTGGTGGTGCCTCCACTTCTGTTTCATGGAAAGGGCTCACTTTGTTCGCAACAATGGCTTATCAGTATGGAAATGATATCTACAATTACTCCAGGGTAGCCATGGATAATGACGGTCACGAACCATTTATCAATGCATTGGTTCCAAAAAGCGACTGGTCGAGATGGGAACGTCCCGGTGACGTAGCTACCCATCCAAGTATGCAAAATGCCGACCTCTCTACTGAAACTTCATCCAGATATCTCGAAGATGGAAGCTTTATTAAAATAAGAAACATTAGTTTGAGTTATGCTTTACCGAAAAAATGGTCAGCAGGCATGAAAATGCATGATGTTATTCTTACACTCAGAGCTGAGAATGTTTATACCTGGACAAATTATTGGGGACAAGATCCGGAAGTTACATTGGCAAAAGGTGATTGGTCGATGCCGGGAGTTTCCGACTTTAAGTATCCCAACAACCGTCAGATAGTTTTTAACATTAATCTTAAATTTTAATACAAGGAAATCATGAAAGTAAAATATACAATACAAGTTTTATTTGTACTCTTTGCTGTAGGAATTCTTTCTTCTTGTAGTAAATGGGATGTTTCTCCACGCGATCAGATTTCTACAGAATCGCTTTCTGAAACCAAGGATGGTATCGTTAATGTTACCAACGGGGTTTATGCACTATTTAAAGATCAGGTTGAGTTTAACGGTTTTATTGATGACAATAACTCATACCTGCGTCAGTATTTTCAGATGTCGGATTTTGCAAGTGATGATATTGTTTGTGGACAGGTAACTACCGACCCGCTTTATTATAGCTTTACTTATACACACTCGCCCGATCAGGCAAACTCACGATTTTTTTGGTATGTATCCTATAAAATGATCAATGGAACCAACACGGTGATTGACATTATTGAGAATAGTGGAAAAATTGAGCGGGATAATATGGTAAACCAAATACTTGGTGAGAACTATTTTCTGCGTGCTTTTTCCGAATTTAGCCTTCTGAAGTTTTATGCAAAACTGCCAACGGCTGGTAATCCCGATTCTGACCCCGGGATAATTTTAAGAACCACGGCAAATGAACCTGCCAAAAAAGCCCGAGCCACTGTTACCGAAAGCTATAATCAGGTTATTGCTGATGCTACCATGGCAGCATCACTAATGAATCAGTCAAGAGGCAAAGAGTTTGCATCGAAAGAGGCAGCCTGGGCATTGCTTTCAAGAGCTTATTTATATCTGGAAGATAATAACAAGGCCATTGCTTATGCCGACTCAGTAATTAATTCAGGAAGATTTACTTTGGAATCAGCTTCTTCTTTTCCAAGTTATTTTCCAAATGCTTTAGCCAGCGACGAAACCATTTTCCTGATTGCTTATACACAACAGGATAACAGAGGAAAATTCGGTTCCATTGCATCCATGATTTATAGTGATGGTAACAGCGGATGGGGTGAAGAGTTTGCTTCTGAATCCATCAGAGCTGATATGGATGACCATTTGGAGGATATTCGTTGGAAATACATTGATACACTGCACAAAGATGATGGCTCAATTATGACCAAAAACGGCATTCAGGTGTTTTATATTACAAAATTCTCATTTCAGGATGGTGACCCGAACCTGAGTTCACCGGTAATGTTCAGATTGTCTGAAATGTATTTGAACAGGGCTGAAGGTTACGCAAAAAATGGTGATGAAACCAAAGCATTGGCAGATGTTAATGAAATTAGAAAAAACAGAGGTCTTGAAGGTTCTCTGTATAATAGCGTTCCGGCTGGTGAAACCCTGTTGGATGTAGTTCTGAAAGAACGTCGTTTGGAGCTGGCATTTGAAGGGCATCGTACTTTTGATCTTATCAGAAACCATAAAAATATTGTAAGAAAATATTGGGGTTATCATATAAAAGGAATTCAGAGCCCGGATATTGACCCCGATAATCCACCAACGGGTTATCCTGAGTTGGTGATTAACTGGAACGATCCCATTATAAACTATTTCATCCCGGCGGATGAAATATTAGCAAACGATTTATGCGTACAAAATCCATAGATTTATTAATTATTTTTTTAACCAAAAACTTTATCATTATGAAAAAAACAAATTTTGCAACTTTAGCAGCAGTTTTAATGCTGATTACAGCGGTAGTATTTACCGGCTGTAAAAAAGATGACGAACCGAAAACAATTACAGGGGAGGCATTGTTTTCCTTTGTGGCAGATGGTCTGACTGTTACGTTTACCAACGAGTCAGATGTTACTCCTCCCGTTACTTATTTATGGGATTTTGGTGACAGCGAAACTTCTACCGACAAAGATCCTGTACATACTTATGCTTCAAAAGGTGAGTACACTGTTAAGTTAACAGTTACTGATGAAAATGCTGGAAAACACGATGTTTCAACCAAAATTAATGTTGACCGTAAGGGTAGAATTACTTTTAATGATGGAGACCTTAGTGACTGGGATGTTGTAACCGAAGCGCAGTTTGTTGTGCCTTTGGGTGATAACTCAGGTGTAATGGTAGCTGCAAAATATGAGTATGATGCCGATTACGTTTATGCTTATTACGTTTTTGAAGGAACAATAGGAACTGATTATCAGTTTGACCTGATGATTGACTATGATAATGATAGTACAACAGGTACAACATCTTATCTATGGCCTGCTTCCGGTTGTGATTACCTTCCTGAAACATGGAGTTTTGCCAGCGAAACTGCCGAAACACATTATTATGATTTTACAGGTGTTGATGGCACAGACGACTGGACATTTGAAGAAGATATGACCATGCCTTCAGATGCAATGGAATACGGAACTATGACCCAGGTTGGTGCTAATGTTGCTTTTGAAGTGAGACTTAATAGAGGTCTTTTGCCTAATTTTACAAATGATGTTCTCTCGTTCGGTTTATTTATCAGCGATGCTGACTGGGCTGAAATTGGATTTGCTCCTGATAAAACACCTGAAGGTGGGGCTCACACAGGTTATTTTAAATTTGAGATGAAGTAGTGTTTGTTTTGTTAATATTATTGGAGGGTGTTCTGGTTTCTTTAGGACATCCTCCTTTTTAGTCTTTTCTTGAAGTTTGTTTAACTTTTTCTGATTTTACCTTCTTAATTTGAACTTTTACAGCATGAGTAAACATTTTCTTTTCTTCGTATTTTCTCTTTTTTTTATCGGTTTAAATGCACAGAACAGGGATGATGTTGTTTACTTGCCAGACGATACAATATTTCCAAATCCTGGCAGAGGTTTTTATCATGCTGATGACAGACTGGATCCGGGGACTATAAGCGAATATCCCAAAGAATCAATAACACTTGTGTTTCGGGAGTATCATATCGATGAGTTTAAGGATACAAAGATTCCGGTCTCTTATTTATGGAAAATCAAAAGAGACCTGAACAATATCCGAAATGCTGGATTAAAAGTTATTTTACGATTCAGGTATACTGCCCGAACAACCAAACCTTATGGTGATGCCCCTCTCAATATTGTTTTAATGCACATAAAACAGCTGGAACCAATACTTCGCGAAAACAGTGATGTGATCCTTACTTTTCAGGCTGGATTTATTGGCGCATGGGGCGAATGGTATTATACCGATTATTTCTCGGAAATGCCGGGTGTGATTTCCGAACAAAACTGGTTAGACCGGAAAACTGTAGTGGATGCACTACTCGAGTCTTTGCCTTCTGATATTATGGTCAATGTGCGAACACCCAATTATAAAAAACATTTGTTACAAGCCGAAAGTTACATCCCCGTAACCGAACAGGAAGCCTATTCTGATTCACCCATTGCAAGGATTTCGCATCACAACGACTGCTTCCTTGCTACCAGCTCTGATATGGGAACATACAGGGATACAACCATCGAAAAACCCTATCTTGCCGAGGATGCAAAATATACGGTTATTGGCGGCGAAACCTGCGGACAAAGCAGTTATTCGCATTGCGAAAACGCCTTAAAAGAATTAAAAAGATTTCATTGGAGTTATCTTAATCGTGATTACCATACAGGTGTCATTGGCGATTGGATCAGCGAAGGCTGTTATCCGGAGATACAAAAAAAACTTGGATATCGTTACAGGTTGGTAAATGGCGAATATAGTTCCACCTCAAATCCTGAAGGAGTATTTCTGTTTAAACTTAATATGGTTAACGAAGGATATGCCAACCCTTCAAATCCAATGGATGCCGAGATTATATTAAGAAGTGTAAATGGAGGCCAGGAATATGTAGCTAAGATTGATGGTGACTTGCGTTTCTGGCCTTTAGATGATACTATTAAGTTTAATTTGAGTTTTGGGTTACCTGAAAATATTTACGAAGGTGTTTACGATGTATATCTGAGAATAACAGATGTAAATGCCAAAATCAAAGGAAAACCTTCTTATTCCATTCGATTTGCCAATGCAGATCTTTGGGACGAAAGTAGAGGCTATAATAAACTGAATCATACTTTAACAGTTTCAAACTCTTCGATATCACATTATTTCGGCGGCAATTTTTTTGATGAGAAGGATAAGACACTCTTCTATAATGAGCAAATAGTTGTTGACGGGGTTGATGATGAGTGGTGGAGGTATCCGGTTGTTTGGTGTAATGCTAATCAACATGCAAAAAAACTAAAAGTAACCAACAATGCCGATTCGCTCTATTTTCTCATTAAAGGTGAAGGACAGGGCGATGAAACAGAGATTTATATTGATGCAGATAATAATGCGATTACGGGATGGAACTCGTTTGATTATAAGATTACCTGCTGCAAACTTTATTACTATACAACTTCTGGACAGTGGAATGAGATAGCCGGAGTTGTTCCGGTTTATGTCGGAAACCAGCTGGTGAAAGAGCTGGGAATGAGTTTCACTGATTTTTCGCAAGTAGCCATCGAAGAAAAATATGGTGTTAAAGTATTGAGTGGTACTGATTATTTGCCCGGGAATAGCCTACCATCTGTTGTAATCCATCGCAATACAATAAATGGTGTTCCGGTTGTAGAGGTCGAAAACCAGGGTAATATCAATACTATATGCTGGAATAGAAACCTTGAGGATGATGATTGCTATGCTGTAGTAACAAGATTTACAAACGGACAATCAGGTGAGGGTGACGGGCAACTTGCTATTCTTCCAAACTATGTTGTCAGCTATCAGGATAAAGACTTGAATCCTGGTGAAGATTACGAATATTTTGTTAGTTATCTGAAAGGTAATAATAGATCTTTGGGGTTTCCCGGGATAAATATGACAGCAGAATCGGACGAGCAGGCCTATATTGATATAAAACTCAATGGTTCACCAGATGACTGGAAACTGTGTAAGCCTGTTGCCACAAGAGAGGAAAACCATTTGCTAAAAGTTGTTCGGTTTTTTAATAATAGCGATTCGTTATTTTATAGTTTGAAATTATATGAAGGTGCTATTGAGGATTATCAACTGATGTTAAACTTGGATGGCCTGGATGGTTTTGAGTATATGCTTCGTAACGATTCGCTTTTTTGTAATGAGGATGGCGAATGGAGTTTTATAAAAACGGTTCCGTCGTTTAAAAACAACAAGTTCCTTGAAGCAGGACTTAAGTTATCAGAGATTGGTTTGGATTCCATCGATTACTTTACAGCATCTGCTTTTATTAACAGAATGGATATTTGGGGAAAAGGAGAGGAGTTTTCCTATCTTAAATACCCTACACTATCAGCTCCTGCCAATTTCCAATTGAAGGTTTCAAGCGACAACCCTTATCACCGCATTAAAGTTAAATGGGGTTACGATAAAACTCCTGACAAATATGTGATTGAGCGTTCAACCGATGACAGTTTGCATTTCAGTATAATTGCAAAAGTAAAATCCGGCAACTCTTACTATTTGGATGATGATGTGGACAGCAGTCATGTATATTACTACCGAATGTTTTCGTACACTGATATAATCCGATCAGCCTATACCGAAATTTTATGGATGCGGCCGGGTGTTTCAGGTGTAAATATGCGTCAAAGAAATTCCGGAAGCATTGAAATATTTCCCAACCCCGTTCACGAAAATGCAACCATTATTATTAAAACGGATGTAAATGATTATGTTACTGCTGACATCTGCTCATTGCAGGGAAAAACAGTGCAAACCTTGTTTGAGGGGAGTATTAATGGTGAGAAGCATATCACTTTTAATGCAAATAATTTACCAAGTGGTTTTTACTTTCTTAAGGTAACAGGAAATAAAACATTTATAATTAGAAAGATTGTAATCAGATAACAAATTATACCATAATACACATTTTTGGTTAATGTGAATATGCCGGGCTTCCTTGCAAAAGGAAGTTCCGGCAATATTAAAAAAGTAAGATATATGAATAAAAAACATTGGCTTGTTTACGCCCTGGTAACTACATTTTTTTGGGGAATTTGGGGTGCATTTAGCGAAGTACCAGAAAAAAACGGTTTTCCCGGTACACTTATTTATGTTGTTTGGGC
>Ga0256913_10001074_pt1 | contig 14193 bp, 10 predicted proteins | sample Axial_MatmetaG_FD_185970 | JGI IMG/M metagenome (GOLD analysis project Ga0256913, IMG submission 185970) | Deep-sea worm associated microbial mat communities from Axial Seamount, Juan de Fuca Ridge, Pacific Ocean - Axial_Mat | ecosystem: Environmental > Aquatic > Marine > Oceanic > Microbial...
GAATAATAATTCACCAAGGCTATCACATATAACAGCAGTGCCAAGAGTTGTAAAAACATTGCTGGATATTTTCTCCGGATGTCCAGTATTAAAATTCAAACCACAGTACTCACTGAAGTGCCAAATGTTGGCCTGGTTTTGAGCGTAAACGAAAGATGTATTTAAGAAAATTAAACTTAAAAGAATATGTATTTTTATTTTCATTTTAAAGTAATAATTGGTGCCACCCGTTTACATGAGAGCGTTGACGGCAGGGAACAAAACAGGATGTGGTATAAGTAAGTCCATGAATAATAACGTTTTGTTGTTGAGTTCAAAGGTAAGTAAAAATGAGTTTGAGGGATAATAAAATTCGCTAAAAATCCTTCTCAAATTAATATGATTTTAATAAAAAAGTATTATTTTTGCAACTCCAAAAAAAGGAATGTCCCATGGTGTAATGGTAGCACTGCAGATTTTGGTTCTGCCGGTTCAGGTTCGAGCCCTGGTGGGACAACGTTTTTAACCACTAATCTTTTTCAGATTGGTGGTTTTTTTTATTCCCGGAATCAGGGGTAATAGGTTTTAATTTAAAAAGCAACTCCTGTATTCAACCCGATTCGCATACCTAAAACAATAATAAGAAAAGCAATAATGGCAAGCGTTTGTATTTTACAGCTTTTGTTATTTTGGTGATAATCATTTTCATCACTATCCCCTTTAACATCACGGTTCTTAAAAATAATAGAACTTCGGTTTTTTTGCTTTATAAACAAACCAAGAATGTAAAAAACCAATGATGACAGAACCAGCCAATCCATATATTTATACTCATCGATATTAGGTATCTTGTAAATAACCAAAATGACAATACCAATTAAAGCAGGATAAACAACCTGATTTAGTAAAAAACCATTAATGGCTCCTTTTGCCAATCGTTTATAATAAAGATTAGCCGAAACCTTAATTCCTTTTTGAGCTCTGTGGCCAATAAAAAACAGTGTTAAAACAGATAGCAGGGAAAGAGCGGCACGCATAAAGAATGGAACCCTGAAAGCTAAAAGTGCTGTTCCAACCCCGAAATTAAAGACCGCACCAATCATAATATTTCCTAAAAACCATGAATAGGCAATAATATAGACCCACATGAAGAATATTTTAATGCTGCGTTTGTATTTTCGTTGTCGCCGGTAGAGCCAGTCAAAAATAAACCCGATTAGCAATGTAATGGAGTTTCCAAAAAAGAAAATAATTACCGTATTGTCACGGTTCCACGCAGCTCCTTTCATCTCAAAACCATGAAAATAAAGGTTGGCATCAAAACCAAACCATGTTGTAGAAATCCAAATGGCAAAAAGGTTATAAGAAAATACTACAAAGAAATAGGCAACAACAAAATAGGCTGCAGAATTGATGATGATACAGCTTTTAAAATTCTTGTTTTTCATAATGTTGGCTAGTAGTGTTTAGAAAACCAAAAATAATTAAAAGCTTAGAATAATTACATTTTTTATACAAAAAGATTTGCTATATGTTCTTTGTGTGTTAATATACAGTTCATTTAGGAATGGATAAAAAAGCTGAGTGTTGCAAAAATCACTAAATTGCCCATCTGTTAACCAAGTTTTAGTTTTTTATGTTTAAAAATGAATCAGTTATTATAACAGGGGCTTCGTCCGGAATAGGGAGGGAGCTGGCTTTTCGTCTTGCAGAAAAAGGAGCAAAACTTGTTATTGGCGCCAGAAACCTGAAACGTTTGGAAGATGTTGCCACTCAATGTAACAAGCTTGGAGGTGAAACGATTGCCGTACCACTTGATGTTTCAAAAAAGGAAGAGTGTAAGGTTGTTGTTGAAAAAGCCATTGAAACATTTGGTAAGATTGACGTTTTAGTTAATAACGCCGGAATCACCATGTGGGCCGAGTTCGAGAAGGTTACAAACCTTGATGCCATGGAGCAAATCATGCAAATCAATTTTTTTGGAAGCATGTATATGACCTATTATGCTTTGCCGTGGCTAATAAAATCAAAAGGGCAGATTGTTGGTGTTTCAAGCCTTACAGGTAAGACGGGCATTCCCACCCGAAGCATTTATGCTGCCAGTAAACATGCTATGGCGGGATTTTTCGATTCGCTGCGGATTGAAGTGAAAAATAAAGGGGTTGCTGTTACCATGATTTACCCTGGTTTTGTATCTTCGGAAGTAAGAGAACGTGCTTTAGATGCCCGGGGTGTTCCGTTAGGGAAAAGTCATGTTAAGGAAAAGGAAGTAATGAGCGTGGAAGAGTGTGTTAAGCAGATGCTGCCGGTTATCGAAAAACGAAAGCGCGAACTGGTAATGACAACCCGTGCCCGGATCGGACTTTGGTTAAAAATGGTTGCTCCCGGCCTAACTGATAACATCGCGTTAAAAGCCATAAGGGAAGGAAAATAAACATTGAAAAGTAAACAAAAAACAGCAATTTTATTTTTCCTGTAACTTTATTCCGACCTTTACGTCATAGTATTAATGATATGAAAACCTCTCCTTTATAGATGAATGTAAACGATTATAATCGCTGTGTTGATGAGCATTCCGATGGCCTTTTTCGCTTTTTGTTGAAAAACATTAAGGATGAAGAGGTGGCGCGCGACCTGGTGCAGGAGTCGTTTATGAAATTATGGATTAAGAAAAAAGAGGTTGAAAAGGAAAAGAGTAAGTCGTATCTCTTTACAACGGGTTATCATACCATGATAGATCACATAAGGAAGAATGGCAGAAATGTGTCGTACGAAACGGTTGAATATAAAGAGGAGAGTTACGACAGGGGTTATTCTGATTTAAAAGAGGTGCTGAATGAGGCAGTGGATAAGTTGCCTGATGATCAAAAAGCAGTGGTCCTTTTGCGCGATTACGAAGGCTATTCGTACAAAGAGATTGCTGATATTACCGATTTAACAGAATCGCAGGTGAAAGTATATATATACCGTGCCAGGCTGTTTTTAAAGAAATACATTGGCAGCCCCGACATGGTTGTTTAATAAGATTATGAACAGGATTAACAGAAATAATTACGAGAGTTACCTTATCGATTTGATGGAGGGAAATCTTGATGCCCGTACCACCGGGGAGGTAATGCTGTTTCTGGATGCTAATCCTGATATTAAAGAAGAGTTTGCAGAATTCGAGCATGTAGAAGTTGAACCTGTTGAGTTGATTTTTAAGGATAAGTCAGCGCTTAAACAAAAAGAAGTATTGCCCGTGGGCAGTGTTTCGGAGGAAAACTATGAAACTAAATTCATTGCTTATTACGAACACGATTTAACCCTGCCGGAAAGAAAAGATGTTGAACAATTTGTAAAGTTAAATCCGGATTTAAAAAATGAATTTGTTTTTTTTGGCAAGCTTATAATTAGCAAAGATGAATCAATTGTGTTTGCAGGAAAGGAAAACCTCTATAAGCGCCGGAAAGCAATTCCTTTGTTTTGGATATCATCGGCGGCGGCAGTTTTGCTGGTGCTGGTCTCTGTAGCCGGACTATTAAAATATGATGTTTTTAAATTGCCTCAACCCGATGTGAATAAAGTAGCGCAGATTGTTCCGGTTATCAGCTCACCTGATCAAAATGATAAAGAGAAAAACGAAGAGCTTTTATCACCGTCAGATAACATCAAAACAGAAGAGGTTCAGGAGCTACCTGTTGAAGAAAAAAGAGCTGAAATTCAAAATTCTGTTGTTGAACCAAAATCAAAGCAGCCGCCGCGAGCGTATGCTATGTTGGAAGAGATGCCTTCTTCGAAAGTGAATATTCGTTTAACCTCTGATGAGGTTTATTGCCGGTTTAAATACAGAGATGCCTTGGCGAGAACAAATGCTGTAAATCCTGAGAAATCAAAAAGCCTTGTGGGTAAACTGATAGCTGGATTATTTAATAAAGCCAAAAAGAGAATTGTACCGGTTGTTTCTGAAGGTAACGGTGAACCATTAGTGGCTCAGATATTTGATGGTGGTGCCCGAATTCTCAATGATTTTACCGGAACCGAGGCTAATGTTACCAAGTACTACGATAATCGTGGAAATCTTATTGCATATAAGTTTTCCGGTGGGCGGCTTAATTTTAGTAAGCAGTTTCGCCCGGCATCAAAATAATCATTATTCTCCCATTTTCTTTCGTGTATCTTCCAAAGCAGTATCTGTTCCAAAAACGTGAAGGATGTCGCCGTTTCTTAAATAAGTTTCTCCGTGAGGAATGTACGATTCATTTCCTCTTTTAATAATCATCAGAATCGCATCCTTGTGAAAAGGAATGGTTTTTACCTGGCGGCCGTCAATTTCTTTATTCAGTACCGGAATTTCATCCATGCTGAAGTTTTCAAATGATTCCACCAGGTCATGATAAGTAGTCGGCCTAACAATAAGATTTTCGATGGTGGTAGCCATTACCCTTCGGGCGTCAACAGCTTCCACACCCTGTTGTTTCAGTTTGCTTTCTATCTTTAAGCTACCTGAGCGGGTAATAACCCGTTCGTGTTGAAATTCGTTTCGTAATAGTTTACTTACTTCCGCATTAATTTGGTCGGAACCACCCTCAACCACCACGTAATTTTCAGGTTGAAGTTTTATCTTTCGATACAAATCACGGTCAAGCCCATCACCATGGATCACCCATAACCCTTTGTCTTTAATCTCTTTATAACGAGCAGGATCTTTTTCAATAATAACAATCTGTTTCGAGTGCAGATGCATTCGCCTCGACAGTAAAACAGCAGTACTACTTCCACCTATAACAATGGTTTTGGTTCCTTCCAGTTTTTTAACTGGTGATAAAGTGTTAAAAATAGTAGGCGATAACAAACAGGTGGCTACCGCCATCATCACAAAGCTGGCGTTGATGCCCGGTGAAATAACACCCAGTTGCAGGCCAATGGCCGAGGCAGCAATAATCAGACTAAGACGTGATGACATTAAAAAGCCTCCTGATATTGCCTTTCGGAGTCCGAACAACCGATACCAAAGAAGCGATGGAATAATTTTGATAAGAAACAGAACAACCAGCAAAGCAATTAAAAAGACCCACAGTGAATCTTCAAATTCGCTGAAAGCCGCCGGATCAAACTCATATCCCACCATGATAAAAAAGATTGGAATGAAGAATCCATAACCCATTCCATCAAGTTTTATCATCACCAGCGAACGCTCTTTATGCAAAAAGGCTGACAATAACAGTCCGCTCAAAAAGGCACCCAGTAAAATAACCTCTTCGCCAATGTATTGAGCAATAACCACAAAAATTAATATTAACAGAATAATGCTTCTGACATTAATTTGCGATGCAGCATGCGACAACTGGTATGTAATCTTTTTAAGAGCCGGAACATGCTTAAGCTTTTGGCCAGCCAGATAGAAAAGGTAGAAAACAATAAATAGAGCAAGAATTAATAATAATTCAAAATGAAAACCATTTTTGAGAATAGAAGCTGTAAAGGTAAATAGTAAGATGCTGAAAATATCAGCAACAGCAGCGGCAATAATCAGCATCTGCCCGAACCGGCTACTTATTTCACCACGATTTTTTAACACGGGTAAGATGATACCTACCGAAGTGGTTACCATAATCAACGAAAAATACCACACGTTTCCAATTTCAGCAAAACCCGATAACCACCACGCGGCGATATAAGAGAAAATCATGGCAATCCCAAAATGGGTCATGCCCACCAGTAATGGGTTACTTAAGTAACTTGAAATACTTATTCTCCTCCTGGGTAGCGAAGCAATGATCTGATCAATATCAATCTCAAGACCACTCAAAAACATCAGGAAAACAAAACCTGATAAGGCAAGAAACCGTAATATTTCCAGGCTTGTACTATCAAACTCAATTAAGTAATGCCCGATTACAAAACCAAGCATAATTTCCACAATCACCGATGGTACTTTGCGCATTTTAATCCCTGAAAGCAACATAGGTGTAAACCAGGCCACAGCCATTACCACCATCAAGGGTAAATAATTAAAATGAAATGAGATATTTAGCAACATAGCACTCAATTTGTTTTGCGAGGATGAAGATATGAAAAAAATTGACATATGTTGAAGGAGATTTCTGTAATAAATTACCTGACAGCCGGACTTTTCTATTTAGTTAGTTTAAATCAGGGTAGTCGTATCTAAAAATCAGAAGGATTTATCTTTGAGTATCCTGTGTTATAGGGTCAGGACATATCCCTGCGGGCGAATGTTTAAGCCTATATGGATGACATACAGGTTGCGCGAAGAGAACACTAAGAAAAATAGGGTTTTGTTGCATACTATGTATTGGTGTTAACAAATTTGATGTGCTTGCCTAAGCATAAATTCAAAACAGTACACTCATTGGATGATAATTGTTACTTTTGCCGCTCATTTTTTTACCTATGGCCAATATTAAAAAAGAAATTAGCAAAAGAAGGACTTTTGCCATCATCAGTCACCCTGATGCCGGAAAGACTACCCTTACCGAGAAACTGTTGTTGTATGGTGGCGCCATCAATGTGGCGGGTGCTGTAAAATCAAACAAGATTAAAAAAACCGCCACTTCCGACTGGATGGAGATCGAGCGACAACGTGGTATTTCGGTGGCAACCTCTGTAATGGGTTTTGAATATAGTGATACTAAAATAAATATTCTCGACACACCCGGTCACCAGGATTTTGCCGAAGATACTTTCCGCACTCTTACAGCTGTTGACAGCGTGGTGGTAGTAATTGATGTTGCCAAGGGGGTAGAGCCTCAAACCGAAAAGCTGGTTAAGGTTTGCCGCATGCGCAATACACCCATCATTGTTTTTGTAAACAAACTCGATCGCGAAGGAAAAGATGGTTTTGAATTGATGGATGAAATCGAGCAAAAACTCGGACTTCATGTTACCCCGTTGAGCTGGCCGATAGGCATGGGAAGTTCCTTTAAAGGAGTTTACAATAAATATTTCGAAAAGCTGAACCTCTTTACTCCCAACAAACAAGTAGTTGAAGAGAGTGTTGAGTTTACTGATATTAATAATCCTGAATTGGAAGAATACCTTGGAGAAAGTGCTGATCTTTTAAGGGAAGAAGTTGAATTAATCGAGGGGGTTTATCCTGAGTTTGAAAAACAACAATATTTGGACGGTGAGATTTCTCCGGTATTTTTTGGAAGTGCGCTAAACAACTTTGGTGTGAAAGAGCTATTGGATGCTTTTATCGAAATTGCTCCAACCCCGTTGGGCCGTGAATCGGAGCAGCGGTTTGTTGAACCTGAAGAAGAGCCCTTTTCAGGATTTGTTTTTAAGATTCATGCCAATATGGACCCCAATCACCGCGACAGGATTGCTTTTGTCAGGGTGGTTTCCGGAACATTCAAACGAAACACACCATACCTCCATACCCGTCATAACCGAAAGCTCAAATTCGCCAGCCCAACTGCGTTTATGGCGCAAAAGAAATCAATTATTGATGAAGTTTTCCCGGGTGATATTGTAGGATTGCACGATACCGGAAACTTTAAAATCGGCGACACCCTTACCGAAGGTGAAATGCTCAAGTATAAAGGGATTCCGAGTTTCTCTCCTGAACTATTCAAATATGTTGAAAATGCTGATCCCATGAAATCGAAACAGTTGGCCAAAGGTCTTGATCAGCTAATCGACGAAGGAGTAGCCCAGCTATTTACCGGTAAACATACCGGCAGGAAAATTATTGGAACCGTGGGTGCATTACAGTTTGAGGTAATTCAGTATCGTCTGTTGCACGAGTACGGTGCCAGTTGTCGTTACGAACACATCACACTTTATAAAACGGCGTGGTTTATCAGCGATAATAAAGAACAGCTGGAGGATTTCAGAAAACGGAAAGCCAACAACATTGCCCTCGACAAAGAAGGCAGGGAAGTATTTATGGCCGACACACCTTTTGCGTTGCAAATGGCTCAGGATAAATATAAGGATATAAGGTTTTATTTTACTTCGGAGTTTAAGGATGATTAGCTGTTTGTTTTCACCCAATATCAATAATCAGTTCCACTTTTATTAATAATTCACAAAGAATAATTTCTTTTGTATTCCTTTTTGTTTTTTATTTTTGGCCATAATTAAACATTCAAATAAACATAAGGAACTTCTTATGAAACGAGCTTTACTAATTTTAACTACCATTTTGTTTGTATACAGTTGTTCAACCGTTCCCATTACAGGTCGCAAACAGTTTAACATGATGCCGGCAGGCGAAATGCTGGCCATGAGCAATCAGCAATACGATGAATTTCTGAAAGAACATAAAAGGAGTACTAACCAACAAGCCACCACCATGGTAACAAGGGTTGGTAAAAACATCCAGCAGGCGGTAACAAGATTTTTAGTAGAACACAACCAGGCTGATTTGTTACAAGGATATGACTGGGAGTTTAATTTGGTTCAGGATAAACAGGCCAATGCCTGGTGCATGCCGGGAGGCAAAGTAGTGGTTTATTCGGGCATATTGCCCATTACAAAAAACGAAACAGGACTGGCTGTGGTCATGGGTCATGAAATAGCTCACGCCATTGCTGAACATGGAAGCGAAAGGATGAGTCAGGAAATGATGCGACAGTTGGGAGGGGTGGCTTTAACAGTGGCTTTGATGGAAAAACCACAAGAAACGCAGGCTTTATGGCTAACTGCATATGGCATTGGTTCACAAGTTGGAGTGATGCTTCCATACAGCCGTCTGCACGAGAGCGAAGCCGATCACCTGGGCTTGATATTTATGGCCATGGCCGGATACGACCCTCATGGAGCTCCCGACTTTTGGAAACGAATGCAAAAAATGAACCATGGTGCTAAACCTCCGGAGTTTCTCAGTACTCACCCTTCGGATGAAACGCGTATTCAGAATCTGCAAAAATGGATTCCTGAAGCCATGAGATACTATCATAAAAATAAATAAACTACCTGAATTTTCCGGTAACTTATAAATGTGAACGGTTATTCATAATATTCTTCAAGGCAATGAAGTTGTTTAAAGTTAACAGCTTGAAAATATAAATAAAAATTACTTTTTGAACAGTCACTTTAAATATTATACTGTTATAACCAACAAGTTAACTTTAAACAACTTCAATATATTTGGCTATTTTTGTTTTAAAAACACACGTTATGAAAATCGTTTTCGCATTTATCCTTTTTCTTTTTTCGTTTAACATTATTGCTCAACAGATTCCGGCCAAAGTACAGAAGGTGCTGGATGATGCCGGCAAAAACAAAAAAGAACTTAAAAAAGTTATCCGTCATTACAGAAAGCCAGCCGATTCTCTAAAACTAAAAGCAGCTTTTTTTCTTTTGGGCAACATGAACGGGCAGTGTTATGCCAAAGCCAAGTTGGTGGATACCTCCGGGAACAGGGTTATGTTTAATGTACTTGATTATCCCGATTACAAAACCATGGTAGCAGCATGGGATTCGGTGGAAAACCAAATCGGAACTATTGATTACACACGCGACACCCTGATTTATGATATCAACATTATTACTGCTGATTATCTTATCGAAAACATTGATCTTGCTTTTGAGTCCTGGCATAAACCCTGGGCGCGACAGCTGACTTTTGATCAGTTTTGCGAATACGTACTGCCTTACCGCGACAGCAACGAACCATTGGAGCCATGGCGTCGCAGGATGTATAAAAAATACAGCTGGCTCGAAGATTCACTGAAAGATAAAACCAACCCAACCGAAGCTTGTATATTTATCAACAACGAGATTAAATCGTGGTATAAATTTGATCCGCTGTTTTACCGCCATCCTACCGATTTGGGACTGAGCGAAATGGAAGAATACAAACGCGGCCGTTGCGAAGACATGACCAACCTGGCACTCTATGCCATGCGCTCACAGGGAGTTCCGGTTATGAGTGATTATACCCCTGCATGGCCCAACACTGGAAATAACCATGCCTGGAATGCAACTTTAACTTCTGACGGTAAAGTGGTCATTTTTATGGGCGGGCTGGATAATCCGTACGAATACAAACTGGGAAACAAAAAAGCCAAGGTTTACCGAAAAACCTTTGGCCGTCAGAAAAACAGCCTGGCAATGATAAAACCGGAATATGAAAAAGTTCCCGGATGGCTGGCTTCTAGTCACTTTGTGGATGTAACTGACGATTACATTCCGGCAGTTGATGTTAAACCGGAGTTGCAGCGCCCGCAACCCGACAGTGTTAGCTTTGCATATCTGTACGTTTTTAACTCGGGGAAATGGACGGCCATTCACTGGGGAAAAATTGAAGGTGAATCGGTCACTTTTACTGATATGGGAAAAGATATTGCCTACCTGCCCTGTTATTACAAAGACGGGGAATATCTGCCTGCAGGTAATCAATTTATTCTTGATGAAGACGGAAACATCAAGGAAAATATTGCTGACACAATTAGCACAATAAATGTTGACTTGTACTCAACCACCCGCAAAACTACCATAAAGGCTACCGATGAAATTGAAAAAGCCAGCTTTAAACCGGGCGCTGAATATGAGCTGTTTTATTGGGCTGACGAATGGGTTACGGTTGGTACACAAACGGCCGAAGGTGATAAACCGTTACATTTCGAAAATGTCCCTTCCAATGCGCTTTACTGGCTTGTGGAAAAGGATTCAAAAAAGGATGAAAGGATTTTTACTTTTACTAACAATCAAATTCATTGGTGGTAGGTTAAACCAACGAGGTTGCCTCAAAAGTAGTGCATGATATCTTATTCTGAGCAAAGCCGAAGAATGTATTGCGTTGGTAATAAGATGATTTCGGCTCCTCTCAATCTGGCAGGTTTATTATTAGAGACTTTCGGGATAGCCTTGTTAACATTAGTGCTTTGGCGCCTTGGTGGTTAACAATCTGTAAGCCTGTGCATCGGCATAGTTCCACGACAGAAAACCTTTTTGCGGATATGATTTCAGAAAATGCTTTTTCTTATTCTCGATAATATTATGAAACTCCTCCGGTTTCTGATACCAATCCTTAATATCAAACTCAAGGCTCTTTTGTTCAGCATCAATCTGCTCTAACTCCATCAAAGGACTATCAAGCCACGGTAACGCCTTGTTACTTAATCCTGAAAGAAAACTATAATGTATAAACGATGTTTTATAGTGAGAAAAGTTATAACGGGCAATAATCACATCCCAGTTAAAAAAAGTCATCACAACTAAAATAATATAGAATACCAGACTGCTTTTTGTAAAAACATACCAGCCGGTTTTCTTTTCCTGAATTTTCAGATAAACCAAATAAATACCAATCAGTGTGAAAATGAGAAAAAAGATAACCCCGATACGCAGGTATGCCAGATTATAGTAATGGATATACCAAAAGTTCCGAAACCCGACCGAGAGAGTTAAAACTGCGTTCTGTGCAAGCCATAACATGGCCAGTCGTTTTAACCATTTATTGCTTTTGTAAAAATTCAAATTTCCCCTGAAATACCACATGGTAATGGTTACGGAAACAAAAACAGACAACAGGAGTACATAGGTTCCTTCGTGAACAAACTGCTTTAAAAGCTGGCCGTCCCACTTAAACCCGAACCAAACATTTAATATATCAAGCGCATTCACCATCAATAGCAACATGTTAAGCAGTGCAAATAGAATCACACCCGTTTTGTATTCTGTAAGCAATGCAAGCGGACTGAATGAACGAGGGCTGTTTTCTCTTTTTCTTTGTAAGTCATCATGCATGTTTTTTTCAAAAAAGAGAACCGGTTTTTCTTCCCTCCCAAGAATCAGGAAATTGCTTACCAGTAATCCGAAAACCCAAAACCAGAACATGTCAACATCAATTAATTTTGACAGACGTGTAAATGCTTTATCAATAAAATCGAAAACCGAAAGGGTATATTTTTCAAAGAAAGGATTTGATACCTTATACATCATTGCAAAAATGAAAACAATGCCAACAGGGATAATAATGAGTTTTAGATAATGAAAAAATCTGTGTACTCCAGGCTTTTTTATACTTAACCCTCTGACTCTCCGAAACAGGTTAAACTGTGCAGTAAACATTTGAATAAACGAAGCAAACCAGATTGTAACCAGATTTCTGAATTTGTTGTAAACCGTAACCCCTGCGAGTAAAAACAGTGAAAGATAATTAATGGTAACAGCCAAATCAGAATTGTTAACAACCACCATCAACGATGACAAAAATGTTCCTGCAACAATCGCCAACAGAACTTTATTTGAAGTAGTCAGCTTTCCTGTAAAATAGAGCATCAAAAGAACCAGCATGCTAAAAAGTAAATTGTTCAAACCCACATCCTGTTTATAAAAGAAAAGCACAAAGAATAAACTTAACAATACGGTGTAGAACAACTTTCTGGCAGTCATATATTTTTTTTAATGTAATTACTTTTCTTAGAGCAATAATGTGTTTTGGATAATTTATCGATTATTAAAACAACGATTTTGCTATTCGCATTATTATACATTTTCTCAAAGAAATACGTAAAATACGTAATTGCACTAAGTAAGTGTTGTATTCAACTTTGGTTCTTTTACTCTTTTTAAACTTATATGAAGCCGATACCTTTGTGCAACAATCTTCCTTAATAATTGAGTTTATATTTTATGTGTATGATAAAAAGTAACCTTTAAAGGATGGGTAGATTTATCAATAGAATTGGTGTTAGTGAACAGGTTTAATTATAAAAGCAAAAAATGAAACAACTAATTACTTTTTTATGTATGGTGCTTTTGAGTACAAGCACATTATTCGCTCAGATTGCCTTTAACCAAACCGGAGCAAATGCAGATAACTCGGCAATGCTTGATGTGCAGTCTGATAGCCTCGGAATGCTAATTCCACGCATGACCAAAGCACAGCGCAATGCCATTAATAACCCCGCTGTTGGATTAATGGTGTATGTAATAGATGACAACAGCCTTTGGATACATGATGGTGTTGAATGGGTTTGTAACACTAGTTGGATTATTGATACAAACACATTTGTTCTGTCAGATGACTATACAGTTACTCATTGGGAAATGATGCATAGGCTTACTGATACATTGCCTCATGTGCTTTATTATCACGATAGCATACGCAGAGTAAGTGATGGAAATACATGGGATAATTATGGACAGTGTGTCTATTCAACCATTAAAGTATATAAACAAGATAGCCTTAGTTATGTTTCGTTGTATGGTAATAGCGGTCAGATAATATTAGCAAAAGATTCTGCTGACAGAAGTGGCGATCCGGGGTTGTATTTGTTTTCAAAGCAAACCGTATCCGGAGTTACAAGAATGGGGTCTTTTTCCTGGGATGATGAGGGGAATTATGGTTTGGCAATTCATGTTGGAGCAAGTAGTTATCCGTCATGGTCGGCACGCAAGATATCGTTGTATGGCGGTGGGGTATCGATAGGTAATAACTATGCTATAGTTAATCCTCCAAACGGAGGTTTAATTGTTGAGGATTCAACGGGAATAGGTACTGGTCATCCCACAGAGAAACTTCATGTGGTAGGGAAAATACGAATGGAAGACGGAAACCCAAAAGATGGTTTATTACTTGTGTCCGATACCATAGGTACTATGCATTGGGCAAGTCCTGACACCATAAGTGGAGGAGGCTGGATTGTTTTAGGAGATGCTATTTATAGGATTGTTGATGCCGATACACTGGTAGCAATTAATTCGTCGGAACCGGTATTAAGTGTAAAAGGAACTATTGTTGAAACCGGAACCGGCAATTCAGTATTTATTGGCGCAGGTGTAGGCTTAAACGATGATTGTACTGATAACGAGAATGTTTTTGTTGGCGACAGTTCGGGTAACGCCAATACTACAGGGATAGCCAATGTTGCTTATGGATACAAGTCGCTGTATTACAATGTTAGCGGTAATCAAAATACTGCCATCGGTTTCAAAACACTGCTAAATAACACTACGGGTCATTATAATACAGCATTGGGGTATCAGGCTTTTAATACGGGCACATCATACGAAAACTCCACTGCTATAGGTTATAGTGCGCAGCCAAGTTCCAGTAACACCATTGCAATCGGCAATACCAGCGTCACCTGGATTGGCGGTCAGGTTGCATGGAGTATATACAGCGACAAACGGATAAAAGACAACATCAGAGAGGATGTTCCCGGGTTGGATTTTATCCTGAAACTAAGGCCTGTTACTTATAACCTTAACATTCATCGTCAAAATAAGATGCTCTATGGCGAAAAAGCTGAG
>Ga0256913_10001075_pt1 | contig 14182 bp, 12 predicted proteins | sample Axial_MatmetaG_FD_185970 | JGI IMG/M metagenome (GOLD analysis project Ga0256913, IMG submission 185970) | Deep-sea worm associated microbial mat communities from Axial Seamount, Juan de Fuca Ridge, Pacific Ocean - Axial_Mat | ecosystem: Environmental > Aquatic > Marine > Oceanic > Microbial...
GGTATCCTGAATAAATCCGGTGTATCTGTTTGAAGCTATATCTGCGTTTGTTCTTCCGAAATAGTTCATCACAAAAGGATAATCGGGCTGAATTGACGGGTCGGTGTAACCCACGGAATCGGGAGGCCTCGGGAGGGTATATCCGGCAGAGTCTATCATAACCCATTCATTCATTGCATCGGTTATCCTTTCATATTGATATTTTACGCCCCACCGTATCAGATTTTGCCCCTTTTCGATACTTCCACGATGAGCAACACTAAAAATCCTCGAATCAAGACTGTTCCTGGCATGTTCCATATACGAGCCGACTCCCTGCGTCTGAACCACATCACCGTAATTCTCACTGCCGGGATTATTCTCAACCTGCCCGATCCAGTATTGCCCGAGGAGGTCGTAATTTTCATTCTCATTTGAACTGGTCCCGGAGAATATCAGCTTATAAACCGACTTATTATCAGGCCTGTACGAGAGAGTTGCTCCGCCAAGATAGTTGACATAATGATCGGCCTCCTGCCCCTCAAAGTAAATTTTTAGCCGTTTAACATTTTGTACGGTTCCAAAATCGGTCTCGCGGCTTGTCGGTACAAGATTGTATTTATTATTCGCAAAGTTTCCAAGAACGGAAAGCTCCAGCTTTTTTGTGATTTTATATGTAAATAAAGCCTGAACATCAATGAAAGAGGGTTTATAATCACCTTCGGTTTGCAGTGTATTTAGGAGATATTTGGTTGATTTATAGCGTGCGCCGATTAAATATGAAAACTTTTTATCTTTTGTTGCATCTTCAAGTTCGAGCGAAGCACCAAGCAATCCAAGGGAAAAAGAGCCACCGAATTTTGAAGGCTTCTTATAGCGAATGTCAAGAACCGATGACATTTTATCACCGTATTTTGCATCAAACCCGCCGGCGGAAAACAGGACTGACGATGTCATATCCGGGTTTACAAAGCTAAGCCCCTCCTGCTGTCCCGAACGAATCAACAAAGGTCTGTAAATTTCTATATCATTGACATACACCAGATTTTCATCAAAATTACCACCCCTGACACGGTATTGCGAACTAAGTTCATTTGTTGACGAAACACCAGGCTGTATTTTTATCAAAGCATTAATGCTGTTCGACATAGGCAGCATATCGGCAATCTTAGGGTCAATCCGGATTATGTTCGAAGTTCTGACTCTTTTATCTTCCACAGCCACTCCCGTTATCTCCGTCATATTCTGCTTTATGCTCATATTCATCTCTTTCCGCTCGCCCTTTTCGACTCTTACCTGTTGAACCTTTTTTTCATAGCCCATATATGAAAAGGCAATATAGACTTCACGTCCTGCCGGAATCGTCAACTCGAACCTTCCTTTTGAATCGGTTACAGCACCGCCGGGTAATCCTGAAATAGCAACATTGACAAGCTCAAGCGGAGTGCCTTTGTCATCAGTCACCTTTCCGTAAACAACCGCCTGATTCTGACTAAAAGCCGGAAATGACAAAACTACAACAGAAAATATGATTATAAAAAACTTCATATCTGAAATTCAAATTTCAATAAAAGGCAAAAGTAAAAAGTATAAAGGAAAATTAACGGTTTTATTATACATTTTAGTAAATAAATATACTATTTGGTTTCTTGTCAATTATATACAGTTGTTTAATCTCTCCAAAATCTGCTAAGTTTTTCTGCAAGCCAGCCAAAACCTCACAAGTTCCGTAGGCAATTTCAGATTAGTCTGAGTCATTAAGCGCTTTATTAATGATATCATAAATATTATTTATTACAACTTTTTTATTTGTATATAGCTGTCCTTTATAGATTATTTCTCCATTTTTCCCAATCACCACAATTGCAGGTACTGCATTTATCTTTAACAACTTTCTTATCTTTTCAGCTTCATTTTTATCAGTGTAAAGATTCTTAAAGGAATAATTCAAATCATTTATTATCTTTTTTGCACCACTTTTGCCGTCACGTTTTAAAAATAGGTTGACAGCATAGAAGTAAATGTTTTTATTATCCTTGTATTCTGAATATAACCTATCAAATTCCGGAAATTTCTTAAAACAAAGTCCGCAAGATGTGCTCCAAAAATCAAGTATGACAATTTTTCCGTTAAATTGGTCGGAAGATACAGCTTTATCCTCCTCTGTATGAAATTTAATATCCGGCATTAGAGAGATTTCATTTTTATTTTCATTGAAAACAAAAGATAACCAGTTTGGCATTCCTATGAATGCTGCTGCTAAAATTAGTATTACATATGCTGATATTATAAATGCTTTTAGCTTACCTTTAAGGGAAATGGAAATAATCATACCCGTAGCTATACTGATAACCGGAATTAGTGCAATGGGATAAACTTGTTCAGCTTCTCGAATAAATGCGAGAGCAGAATAAACAAATATGAAAGGGAAAATAACTAAACTAAAAAAAATAATGCATTTTATATCATTTTTATACAAAAGACCTGCAATTAAATAAATCAAACCACATACAGCAAACTGAAATAACCAGTTAATTGCTCCTGCAAAAACCGAAACAGTAAATGCTATTAAGGAAATAATAACTGCAACAGTATACTTATTCTCAAGTAGTTTTATATTCATATTTATCAAAAGTTAATAAAGAAATCGGTTTTATTCAAAAACCGATTTCTTATGTTTAAGGTTTATTTAATTAATTATCGTCTGGAACACCTAATTCACACAATCCATCACATTCAGAAAGCCACAATAGTCCACAACCCCAAGAAGAATGGTTACAATCATATAAATCTTCTGTACAACTTCCATTATCATTTCCACCTCCAAGATCACACCAGTCGTCACCAGATGAACATTTACAACCTCCACCTGCTTCTTTCAAATTTGAAGTTTTTTTATAATCACTAATGTAAGTTTCAATTAAATAATTATCATCTGATTTCTTCACATCCAATCGAATTGCAATTGAATGAATTAAGGCTTTTGACCATCCTAGCTCTTTTAATCCAAGTGAGACCCAGTTCTTTAAAACCCCTTTTCTCTGAGAAATTAATTCCTTATCTGATAGCAGTTTTTCACTAAACCACTTTTCATTAATACTGTTTAATAGTTCTTCTATATGTTTTCTTTCATCATTTTCCCAATTTAATTTTAGAACTTGGTTAATTTTATCAACCCAAATTAAATATCTAATCTTAGGTTTCAGTGCTCTATAAATTCCTTTTTGGTATTCGAGTTCAAAATTTAATAAAGATTCTCTATAAGCAATAGTATCTATCTGGGATTTATTCGCAGTAACCCAATCATTTACATCTTTATTACAGCTGTATATTTTTTCATCCTTATCGCAACTAGCTATTAACAAAGCCATTACAAAAAGGGGAAATATTATATTTATTTTTTTATTATCATTTCTTTAACTATTTAAAATCATTAATAAACTAATTAATTGTAATTAATAGATATTATACCACCAGCTTATGCCTTGTTCGAAAATATTAACAAGTTTAAAAACTGTATGTCACAACGGTTTTATCACTTTGGATTTGCCGCTCCAGAACAGCCAGTACTATCTGGAGCAGCTATGGTGGATGAACTTGTTCTTACAAATACTAAATATGAACTTTGTTGTGAAACAAGGCATATAATTATATGTTGTGTAAATACCTTTTTCCAGAATTCTATATAAGACAATATAAATCGGTAATAATAATAAGTGTCGAACATTAATAAGACTTTCAGTTAAAGATGAAAAAGTTTTGTATAATAAACGGATTAGTCTTTCCCTGAATTTTGAAATAAAAATGATTATTATTGTAGAAACTTTGCATAAGATTGGGGGGGGTGGGGTAAACGCCTGAAGGCCAGCCATATACAAGTCTAAAACTTTTTTCCCAATTTTCATAAATGCCTTCAGGTTCATTATTTTATTAACGAGTGCAAATGTAAAAATATTTTGGAAAAAAATAAAATATTTTGGAAAAAATATTTAACACAACACTTTTTGTTTATAGGTCATCATATACCTACTTTTCACATCTCTGCTTAACAACACTCACAAAATCAATATAATATGTTATAGGGCTCGCTATATCGGGAATATTGAATGGCTGATGGTTACCGATTATCAAATACTTCGCATTCTCTTTTGCAGTAAATACTTTAGAGTACTTAACCCAACCTTTTAATGCATTGGAATCCAAATCTTTGACCAATATCTGCGGATTGTATGTAATATCGTCTATTTTATTTGCATATTCTTTATCCGTTAAATCGGCATTTGTAAAAAAAGCTCCAAACCGTCCCACATGGAAAAAAGAAGGATCTTTAACAAAAAAGCGAGGAAAAAAGTAATACATCTCAAAAAGATAACAACTATCCTTTACAAGTGGCTCTATTAATTCCACCTGAAACAGATCTTTCCTGAATGAAAATACATTTTTAATATAACAATTGCCTTCTTCCGGTTTATAATATTTGAAGGAAGTATCAAGCGAAGTAGTAACTTCCTGCTTATTAGTACTATCATATTTATAAAAATAAAGATGCTTACCGTCGTCTTTAAAACCCGGTCTTCCCTCTGCATATTTTTTACCGCCTGAATCCCTTCTCCAGTTTACAGTATAGTTGGTTAGCATTGCATTATACACTTTCAGATATTCGCGAAAATCGAAAAAGTTAGTTCCGTCAACTCCGCAGCCGTCATTTTTAAGAGTTTTCCATTGGGGAAAAGAGTATTTAATACAATTGGAGTCGGCAGCATTAACAATGGTTTCCTCCTCAAAACCGGGGTTCGGAACCAAATTTTGGGCATGACTAAATCCATACGCAAACATAAGGAGAATTAAAAATTTGAATTTCTGCAACATATAACTAAAGTTAGATTGATGCATTTGCATTTTCGACCATTGTTTGTTTTAGATGTTATTCTTAACGGTTACAGAAAGAAAATATTTTAAAAGCAAAGAATCAAAACTCATCCCCCTAATACTCCACCTTTTTCTTCCGTTTAAACTTCCCCTCTTTCCAGGCCTTAATAAACTGTGCCCAGGCAAAAGGATTAAGAATGGATATGGGTTGGAGCTGGCCGTTGTAGTAATACTTATCCTGCATTTGCTGCATTGAGTATTTATAGTTCAGGCTGCCGTCCATTACGTAAGCATCGGCAAGAGCGTGTATCAACTCCGGTCTTAGATTTTTCTTTGCTCTTTCGATATCATCATCAGGAACTTTATAATAGAGGAAAGCCTCTTTAAATTGCTCTTTGCTTGGCCAGGGATAAATAACGGTTTGCGGGAGCATAATTGTGTCGGAGGGCATCACCTGTATAAGCGAATACCTATTTTCGGTTACAGTATCGGGAATCACAAAAACACCCTGTTTGTAGCCAATTGCAGAAAACAGTATCGTATCGGCCTTACGTGCCACAAGCGAAAAATAGCCGTAGTAATCGGCAACCGTGCCGTATTTTGTATTTTTTATTGAAATATTTGTAAAAGGAACAGGATGAATACTGTCTGCAGTCAGGACAACACCCGAAAACTGAATCAACTCCTCGGTCTTCTCCTGTCCGGAGGCAATGCCAAAAGCAAAAAACGAAAAAAAAATTGATAATAATTTTAAGTATCTAAAAAACACTGTCAGATTTATTAAAAGTGCAAATTAATCAGAACAAATCAAACTCCAAATTTAAAAACAATAAACTATTAATTATCCGATAAAACGTTAAAAAAACAAAAAACCAAAAAAAAATGCCGTTACCGGGATACGATAACAGCATTTTTCAAAATTATTTTCCAGACTATTTGGTCAGAAAGCCCTTTTCTCTTGCATCTTTAAGAGCGGTTGAAATACCTTTCTTGTCAATAATTCTCATCCCTGCTGCAGAAACTTTCAGAGTTATATATCTATCCTCTTCGGGGATATAAAATTTCTTTGTATGAAGGTTAGGATAAAACTTCCTTCTTGTTTTATGATGTGAGTGAGAAACGTTATTCCCTGTTATCACTTTTTTTCCTGTTATTTCGCAAATACGTGACATTTCTATCTGTTTTTATATGTTTTCAAAAAAGGAGTGCAAAGAACGGAATTATTTTTCAATTATTCAAAAGAAAAAAATATTTTTTTATCAATTAATCAAAACTAACAAGTTCGATATCAAAAATCAGTACCGAGTTTGCCGGAATATTTTCAACAGCACTACTTCCATAACCAAGAGCCGACGGGATTAAGAAAGTTCCTTTTCCGCCCTGCTTTAGTTTTGGGATTCCTATTTGCCAACCGCGTATCAGACCGTTCAAGGGGAAAGTTGCAGATGAGTTGCCTGTCGTTTGGTCAAAAACAGCTCCATTGGTCAGATAACCTTTATATTTCACGGTAACTTCCGAGTTGATATCAGGATGATCGCCGGTTCCTTCCACGGTTATTAAGTAATAAATTCCTGAATCGTCTTTTGTCGCCTGAATATTATTATCCGAAAGGTATTGCTGAATTATCTTATCATCTTTTTCCGCCTGACTATCTTCCTTTTTGCAGGCAGAAAACAAAACAATTGCAACAATTAAAAATTTAAAATATCTCATATCATTATTTCTTGAGGCGGCAAAGATAATAGTGTTTTACATTTCATACGGGAAAATTCGTACTTTAGCAGCTCAAATTTATAAAAATGAAAAAATCAGTATTAATAGTTACGTCATTTTTTATAATCATTCCGGCTCTGTTGTCACAGACAGGCATTCTGACTACAGCCGAGAGATCGGATTATACATTAACATCAACTTATGACGATGTAATGTCTTTCATCAACACGATGCAGAAGACTTCCAAAATTATGCGTATTGACACCCTTGCAACCTCAACCGAAGGCAGGGTTGTTCCGCTTGTTGTTATTGGCAACCCCCTCCCTGTATCTCTTGCCGACATTAAAAAAGACGGAAGAATTCCAATTTATATTCAGGCAAATATTCATGCGGGAGAGGTGGAAGGCAAAGAGGCAACTCAGATGCTCATACGAGATATAATTAACGGCAAGAGCAAAGATTTTTTAAAAGACATTGTCCTTTTGGTTTGTCCGATACTTAATCCTGACGGAAATGAAAAATTCAGTGACCAAAATCGTAGAAACCAAAACGGGCCTGCAAGCGTCGGGGTCAGGTATAACGGTCAGCACCTTGACCTGAACCGGGATGCGATGAAGCTGGAAACTCCTGAAATAAGAGGTGTTGTGACGAATGTTTTGAATAAATGGGACCCGGCAGTTTCTGTTGATTGCCACACAACAAACGGTTCATTTCACAAAGAACCCGTAACATTCACATGGATGATGAATCCTAACGGTGACACTATACTCAGGAATTATATGCGCGATAATATGGCATCCGGAATATCCAGGACATTGTTAAATAAATATAATGTTGAAAATGTGTTCTACGGTGAGTTTATTGACAGAAAAGATATTGAAAAAGGTTGGATATCGTATGCTCCCGAGCCGAGGTATCTGTGGAATTATATCGGCATAAGAAACAGATTATCAATACTGAATGAAAACTACGTGTATGCTGATTTTAAAACCCGGGTAAACGGGTGCTATAATTTGCTATGGTCAATTCTTGAGTACTCTGTGCAAAACAAACAGCAGATAAAACAGCAAATTACAGATGCCGATAACAGGACAATAAACAAAGGCATAAAACCTGCTATAACAGATTCTTTTGCAATTGACTATAAAGCATTCCCAACTCCCGAAAAGGTTACGATCAAAGCCTACGACTATGTAAAATATACGGATGATAAAGGCAATGAGAGATATAAAAAAAGTGACGAATGGCACAAAATTAACGTACCTTATTTTGCAGATTATTTCCCCACAAAAAATACAAAGTTTCCTTTTGCCTATATTTTGGCAATTCCAGATAAAAAAGTTATTAAAATCCTTAAAATGCATGGCGTTAAAGTTGAAAAGCTAAAAAATGATATTTCAATAGATGTTGAAAGATTCAATACAGAAGAATTAAAACCCTCGGAAAGGCTGAATCAGGGGCACTACACCGAAAACATTAAAGGAGAATACGTTATAGAATCTATAAAATTCACTGAAGGAACCTATATTGTAAGGACAGGTCAGAAACTTGGATATCTTGCTGCATATCTGCTGGAGCCAATGGCCGACGATGGGTTACTTTTTTGGAACTTCTTCGATCGGTATCTTGTGCCTCAGTGGGGAAAAAAATTTTATCCTTATCCTGTTTACAGGATTATAAGTCCTGTTAAAATTAAAACAACAGTTATAAATTAATATTTGCAGAAAGCCATTTTTATTTTACTTTCGCAGGCTGAAATGAATAGAAATATTTTATTAATACGGTTTTCTAAATGGAGGATTAAGCATATTAACGACAGGAACTTCATCCTGATGCTTAGTGTAATCATCGGCTTTCTGAGTGGGATGGCTGCTGTAACTATAAAAAACATCGTTCATTTTATACAGCACTCTTTAACAGGTTGGTTTTCTGAAAGTGTTGAAAACTATATGTTTATTATCTATCCTGCCATTGGGTTATTATTAGTGGTTATTTTTATAAAGTTTATATTAAGACAATATGTCGGTGACGGTGTCCCAAACGTCCTTTTCGCCATCTCAAAGTCGAACGGACTGATGAAACCTCATAACATCTACTCCTCAATTATTGCGAGTGCTCTGACAGTCGGCTTTGGAGGTTCGGTTGGACTTGAAGGACCTACAGTAGCTACCGGAGGAGCCATCGGCTCTAATGTAGGACGGGTTTTAAGGCTGAATTACAAACAGATTGTCTCGCTTTTGGGCTTTGCCAGTGCCGGAGCAATGGCAGCTATTTTTAAGGCCCCTATTACTGCCATTGTATTTGCACTCGAAGTTATTATGCTTGATCTGACTCTGTCTTCGCTTGTCCCGCTACTTACTGCATCTGCCGTAGCTGCAATGACATCTTACTTTTTCCTCGGACAGAATGTACTCTATCCTTTTGAGGTGAAAGAGGCATTTAAACTTCAGGATGTTATTTACTATATTATTCTGGGAATTGCGACGGGTTTTATTTCAGTATATTTTATCAGAACAATTGATTTTACAGGAAGGTTTTTCGAGAAAATAAAGAGTTGGTTGTTAAGATTAGCCATTGGAGCTTCAGCACTTGGAATTTTAATATTCCTGTTTCCGGCTCTATATGGTGAAGGTTATATTTCAATAAATAACAGCCTCAGCGGGAACTTACAACACATTTTCGACCATAGTCTGTTTTTTGACTTTCAAGGGAATATTACTGTCACGCTGTTATTATTACTTGCTATCACCGTGCTGAAGGTAGTAGCAACGTCAGTGACTTTTGGTAGTGGCGGAATTGGAGGTATATTTGCACCAACACTGTTTACGGGTGCCCATTTCGGACTTCTCTATGCTTTGGTTATCAATCATTTCGGACTTGGGAATTTGCCGGTCAGCAACTTTGCTCTTGTTGGCATGGCGGGTATGATCTCAGGTGTGATTCGTGGTCCGTTAACCGCAATATTTCTGATAGCAGAAATTACCGGCGGATATGAACTAATAATGCCACTTATGATAGTAGCTACTATATCGTTTGCAACATCACGTATGTTTGAGCCTGATTCAGCTTATACAATTCAACTTTCAAAAAAAATAGATATTATCACTCACCATAAAGACAAAGCGGTTTTATCACTAATGAAGATAGATTCGCTTATCGAAACGGACTTTAAAATGGTCCATCCGGATGCTACACTCGGTGAGCTTGTTAAGATTATTGAACAATCTACAAGAAATATTTTCCCTGTTGTGGATGATGATAATAACTTTGTCGGATTGGTATTCCTCGACAGGGTCAGACACATTATGTTCAAACCTGAAATGTATGATACCGTTTTGGTTCGCAACCTTATGTTTGTTCCGACAACAATGGTATATTACGATGACAAAATGGAAGATGTTGCTCATAAATTCCAGCATTCAGGAAAATATAACCTTGTCGTTCTGAAAGACGGAAAATATATGGGATTTGTTTCACGTGCCAATGTCTTCTCAAAATACAGGGAGATGCTGAAAGAGTTTTCCGAAAACTAAAAAAACTTGACTTGACATACCGGATATTACCAATTACTCAAAGTAACTGCTTAGTTTTTAATTTTTTTATTTATCTTAGCAACCGATTAGAACAATACAAAACAAAATTAAGATTAACGTTAAATTATGTTGACCTTATAATGCCTGTTAAAAAGAGAAATATCAATCTTGCGTTTTTCTTTTGTGTACAAAGGAAAACTACGGGAGTGTAAAACAGACAACCTCGTCCGGAATAACTTTCTTGAATATAAAAAGCATTAAACCGATAATTTTTATTGCTGTATTTTTATTACCTTTACTTTCATTCGCACAGGAAAACAAAACAAAACCTTTTGGAATAGGAAGAAGTATTTTGACGAATAATTGGTATTATTCGGATATGGCGGTAAAAGGTGAGTTTAATAAGTTGATTGGTGGTAAAAGTCAGTTTTTTGAAGTTGGAGCCGGGTTAACATATGGAGTGCACGCATATATGATGTTCAGGTTAGGTTATTGCGGAGTGTTTTGAAAAAGGCTTTTAGTAAGAATTGCTTTTACTCCTGCATTTTATCCGAGAATGCATATTGACACTGAAGAACATCCCGACTTTACCGGATTTAATGCACTTTCAGTTAGTCTGGGCTACCGTTTCGGCATTCATATTCCGGAAGAAACGTGGAATACAAAATTCAAACGGTTGTACGGATTGCAATTTGATTTTCAGCCGTTATTTCAAAACTATAAAGGGGGAAAGGCTATAATGTCAATTTGTTTCTTGAAATATTAATACATAAAACGGAAAAACTGCTTCTTACTTCGGGATTAGGGTCCGGTTACGGAAATTCCTATCGTCATAAAGGGAGGTTTTCGTACACCTCCTTACCTGTAGAGTTTACAATGTTGTATGGAAATAAAACACATTTTGTAGAAGCGGGAATAAAAGCAGCGTGGATACCGATAGGCGGCAACAAAGACGGAACATATTTCACCCTCCGACCCGAAATCGGCTACCGTATCCACCTGTGGAAACGGTTTATGGCAAGGGTGGCTTACACGCCCTACCGGCGGCTGGCAGATAAAGAGGGCAGGGAATACATAGAGAAAAGATTTGTGAACAGTGTTACGATTGGTGTCGGAGTTAGGTTTCATTAAACGTGTTCTGTTTTTTGCCACAAAGACTCAAAGACACCAAGAATCACAAAAGTTTATTGTGATTTAATCATAGAATACCTTTAACCCCAGCTTGGGCTGTTCGGGATTTCCGAATCCCAATGATACTTACTTTCGGATTACTGCATCTGACGTAGCTTGCGAAGTCTGATCAAACGCTTCAGGCCACTTCATAAATCCGAAAGAGCCCGAAGATTGCCACACCCGTAACCCAACAACTACAGGAGAATCTACCTTTTCGAATAATCAATCTGTTTCAGGAGCTTGCCTTCTTTATCCCAGAAATTCCAGATGCCGACACGGTTTCCGTCTTTAAGGTCTCCTTCATAATATTTCTGACCGTTTTCATACCAGGTGGTCTTCAGGCCATTATCAATACCGTTTTCATAAATTCCCTGACTCCATTTATTGCCGTTGGGATACCAGTAAGTCCAAAGTCCGGTACGCTCACCGTTTTTATATTCACCTTCCTGCCTCTTGGTGCTGTCTTCATAATATAAGACCTCTTTCAAAAGCACTTTTTTTGAATCGTTTGAAAAAAACTTAACTGTTTTAGGGCTGCCGTTTGGCCATGTCTCCTCAACAACCCTTAACGGCTCTGAAGTACATGAGACAAGCCAAACAAAAAACAGAGGCAGCAGATATTTGAGATTTTTCATTTCAACAAAATTTTGATAAATTATCTTTCAAAAAGTAATCTTCTCCCCTTTTCCGTTTCATCAAACTCTCCATTATTAAAAACAAGATTACCGTTGACAAAAGTATGAGTAATTTTTGATTTAAAAGTGTGACCTTCAAAAGGCGACCAGCCGCATTTATATAAAATGTTATCTCTTTCAACTTTTGTACGGGCATTGACATCAACAATGACGAGGTCTGCAAAGTACCCTTCCCTGATAAATCCCCTTTTCTCAACTTTAAAACACTTTGCAGGTGCGTGGCACATTTTATCAACGATTCTTTCAAGAGATATTTTGCCCTGATGATAAAAATCAATCATAGCCGGTAACGAATATTGTACCAGCGGGCCGCCGGAAGATGCTTTAAAATATGTACCTGTTTTTTCTTCGATAGTGTGCGGTGCGTGATCAGTGGCAATTACATCCAACCTGTCGTCAAGAAGTGCCTCCCAAAGGGCTTCCTTATCTTTTGCCGTTTTTATAGCTGGATTCCATTTTATCATTGTTCCTTTTTCATGATAATCCGAGCTGTCGTACCAGAGATGATGCACACAAACTTCAGCGGTAATCTTCTTTTCTTCCAACGGTTTTTCGTTATCGAACAGTTGCATCTCTTTGGCTGAAGATAGATGGAGAATATGTAAACGTGTATTATGAAGTTTAGCCAGACTGACAGCGACAGAAGAGCTTTTAAAGCAGGCCACATCACTTCTTATCAAAGGATGTGCTTCAATCGGAACATTTTCACCGTATTGTTTCCTGAACAACTCAATATTTGCTTTTATAGTAGATTCATCCTCGCAATGGGTCGCTACCAGCAATTTAGATTTGGAGAAAATCGTGTTTAAGGTATCAATATCATCCACAAGCATATTTCCTGTGGAAGAGCCCATAAAAACTTTTACTCCGCAGACTTTCCTGTAGTCGGTTTTCAGGATTTCATCAATATTATCATTTGATGCACCCATATAAAATGAGTAGTTGGCAAGTGATTTTTCAGATGCAAGACTGTATTTATCCTCAAGAAGCTCTTGGGTAAGAGTGTTTGGAACAGTGTTGGGCATATCCATAAAAGATGTAACTCCTCCCGCCACAGCTGCTTTACTTTCGGTGTAAATGTCGGCTTTGTGCGTCAGTCCGGGTTCACGAAAATGTACCTGGTCGTCAATCACTCCCGGAATCAGATACTTTCCTTCAGCATCAATTATTGCAACATCTTTCCCCGGAGAGAAATCATCTTCCCCGGCCACAACCCGTTCAATCATCCCGTCATTAATAAAAACACAACCTCTAAATATTCTGTTTTCGTTAATAATATTGGCGTTTATTATATAATATGTATTTTTCATATTCTGTATTTGACTAATACATTACCAATGTATCATTTGCAAAGATAATTAAAAAAGAGTAATGATGTGTAGTCTAATATTTGATATTGAATCTTTAAAAAGCCGGAATAACCACGGTTTAGTGAAATCTATCCTTTACCCTTTTCAGTACTAATCAAATATTCCGAATCCCTTGTTAGAAACGTAATTGCACCTTTTAAATTATGCTATTGTATAATACGGTTTAACATTCCATCATGAGATAAAATGTTTTGTTCTTTAAGAAAGCGGATAAGTTTTGAGCCACCTTCCGAAGTTTTAAGATATAGCTCCCGTTTCAATGCAAATGATTTGTCTTCAAACTGTTCAATATGTACAATAACAAACGGCTTTCTGTGTGCCGTTGATTTGCTTCCGCCTGAATTATGTCTAATCAGTCGTTTTTGAATGTTTGATGTCGAACCTTTGTAAAGCCGGTGATCTTTTAGGGAATATAACACATAGACAAAATGCATCACAATAAAAATTGGTTACAAAAACAAAAAGCCGAAATTTCTCCCGGCTCTTTTCTTGTAGCGGGGGCAGGATTCGAACCTACGACCTTTGGGTTATGAGCCCAACGAGCTACCACTGCTCCACCCCGCAATATATCTTTTAAACTTAATTCCTTTAATGAACCTTACTCCCCGAACCGAACGACCTGACGTACGCCCGAGCTACCACTGCTCCACCCCGCAATATATCTTTTAAACTTAATTCCTTTAATGAACTTTCATCCCCGAACCGAACGACCTGGCGTACGCCCGAGCTACCACTGCTCCACCCCGCAATATATCTTTTAAACTTAATTCCTTTAATGAACCTTACTCCCCGAACCGAACGACCTGACGTACGCCCGAGCTACCACTGCTCCACCCCGCAATATATCTTT
>Ga0256913_10001076_pt1 | contig 14176 bp, 5 predicted proteins | sample Axial_MatmetaG_FD_185970 | JGI IMG/M metagenome (GOLD analysis project Ga0256913, IMG submission 185970) | Deep-sea worm associated microbial mat communities from Axial Seamount, Juan de Fuca Ridge, Pacific Ocean - Axial_Mat | ecosystem: Environmental > Aquatic > Marine > Oceanic > Microbial...
TCGGATTCTGACGTATATCGAGAACAATTTGGACAAATCCATCACGCTGGAGGATATGGCCAAGGAGGTTTCGTTGCATCCCACGTATTTCTCCGATCTTTTCGTCAAGCAGATGGGGGAGCGCCCGATATCCTATTTGACGCGCGCCCGGGTTGGGAAGGCCCAAATTCTTTTGGCGACCACCGACAAGCCGGTCAAGGACATAGCGTGGGAACTGGGGTTCAAGGACGTGAATTATTTCCACCGGGTTTTCAAGAAGAGGTTGCGTCTTTCCCCTGGGCAATGGCGGAAGCATTTCGCCCGCCACAACACGTCCCAAGACCTCTGAGCATCGGCTCCAGGAGGTTGGCGATCATATCCAACGCCGCTGTTTTATCCCGCGCCTCGAATCCCGCGGGCGAGGTGTCTCCCTCCCCTCCGCGGTTCCCGCGTTTTTCCCGCGCCCACGCCACGACCGCCCCCGCGATTTCCGCGGAATCGAACAAGCCATGGACGTATGTTCCGACGACGTTTCCCCCCAGCGACACCGCGCCTTCCGGCTCGTCGGTCGGCGTTCCGTCTTTTCCGGTTATTCTCATGGGGCGTTTTCCCGGGATGGCGTTCGAAGAGCGTCCCACATGTATCTCGTATCCTTCGAAGGCGGTTTTCTCGGGAGCGAACGGGCAAGCGTCGGTAGTCGCCCCCTCGACTCTGGAGAGGCGTTTCCCCTCGGTCAATTCCGTGCGGAGGTCGAGCAATCCCAATCCTTGAACGACCGCTGGTTCGCCTTCGACGCCGAGCGGGTCCGCGATTTCCGCGCCGAGCATCTGGAATCCCCCGCATATTCCGATAATCGGGACACCGCGTTCCGCCGCCGACGCGATTTCCGCGGCCAATCCAGCAGACCTCAGCCATTCCAGATCGGAGACCGTGTTTTTCGTGCCTGGAAGGATTATTAAATCCGCGGCCGCGACATCCGCGGGGTTGAATACGTATTTCAATGTGGCGTCGTCCCTCCGCTCCAGCGGAGCGAAATCGGTGAAATTGCTTATCCGCGGCAATTTTACGACCGCGACGCGCAATCCGCGCGTGGTGGCGTCTTTTCCGCCACCATGCCTAGTTGGCGAATCCAGCGCCAGCGAATCCTCCTCGTCCAAGGGGAGGTTGGGGATGAACGGGAGTATTCCCAGGACGGGGACTCCGGTCAACGCCTCGATTTGTTCGATACCGGAGTCGAGGAGGGAGGCGTCTCCGCGGAATTTGTTTATGATTATTCCCGCCAGCAATTCCCGATGGCGTGGTGGAAGGAGTTTCACCGTGCCCAGGATCGACGCGAAAACGCCACCGCGGTCGATGTCGGCCACTAGCACCGTCCGCGCCTCCGCGTATTCCGCCATCGCCATATTGACGAAATCGTCGTCCATCAGATTGATTTCCGCGGGGCTTCCGGCGCCCTCGAGCACGATGGCTTCGAATCTCTCCGCCAAGCGGTCGAAGGCGTTCCAAGCCACTTCGCGGATAGCGCGTTTTTCAGCGTAATAGCTTTTAGCGTCCAGGGAGAATGCCGCTTGGCCGTCGAGTATTATCTGCGAGCGGTTGTTCCCCTCCGGTTTTAGGAGCACCGGGTTCATATCGGTGTGCGGCTCGATTCCCGCGGCTTCGGCCTGCGCCGCCTGCGCGCGTCCGATCTCGCCGCCTTCGGGCGTGACGTATGAGTTCAGCGACATGTTTTGGGCCTTGAATGGAGCGGTTTTCATCCCTTGCCGCGCCAAGAGCCTGCAAATTCCCGCCGCCACGACGCTTTTTCCCGAGCCGGAACTCGTTCCGACAACCATCACTCTGATTTCGGCGCGGTGTCCTCGGGTTTTCTTTTGTGTGTTGGCGCGGTGTTTTTCCCCGTTCAGCGCCTCCGACAAGGCGTTCAAAAGCGCCGCGTTGTCGTTTTCCGTCCTAACGGCCAAGCGGATAAAGTTGTCGCCCAATCCCGGCCAATCCGCGCATCGTCTTATCAGGAATCCTCGTTTGAGCAAGCGTTTGGCCAGTTCCGTCCCCAGTGTTTTCCCGCGTAATTCGCACAGGATGAAATTCGCCTGCGAGGGGAAAGGGTGGAGGCCTTTGATCTCCTTCAATTCGTTGAAGAAAGCCTTTTTCAGTTTTTGGATGACGCTCCGCGTTTTTTCCGCGAAAGCGGTATCGCGGTAAAGCGACGGGGCTATTTTCAACGCCAAGGAATTAACGCTCCACGGGGGGCGTTTCCCCGCGATTTCCGCGGCGCGCGCGGATCGTAGGACGCCCAGTCTCACACCGGCTATCGAAAAGAATTTGGTCAGCGATTTCACCACCGCGACGTTCGCGGGGAGCGTTTCGCGACGGAACAGCGCCGCTTCCTCCGGGAGAAAATCCGCGAACGACTCGTCGAACACGAAAAAGGTTTTCGGATTGGAAAGCGCGGTTTCCGCGAGGTTTTCCGGTTTCAGCGGCGTTCCGGTGGGATTGTTGGGAGAGCCAAGGAACACCATCTCCGCGGAGGAGAAATCCAACGCGTCCAAGTCGAGAGCGAAACCATCGTCCGGAACGGCGGTGGCGATGGCGCTGAACGGGACGCCCGCGAGCTCCGCGGTTTCCGCGTATCCTGAATAGCACGGGAGAACGCCGTGGATCACGGACGGAGCGAAAGCGGACGCCACCCATGAGAACAGCGCCGTGGCGCCGGGCCCCACAACCAGCTCGTCCGCCGGGATATCGAGGGTATTGGCCAGGCAGCGCGCCGCGGAACGCGCGTCCGGTTCTGGATATGGAGCGGCGTCCGCCGCGTCAAACGCCGCGATTTCCGCGGCGATCGCGGCGGGTGTTCCTAGCGGGTTGAGGTTAACGCTGAAATCGACGATTCCGTTTGAGGTCTCGATTCCCAGTGTCTCGGCGGCCGCCGCCGAATCCCCTCCGTGTCTGTCGACTGAAATATCCATCGCGCACTATAACGGCTCAACTCCAAGCGGCAACACCGTCTTCGCCGGAGCGGTCTCCATCCGGGGATTTTCGGGAAGTCCTATCTGGTTATTTCGACGGGGCCCTTCCATTCCCTCGGGATATCGAATTTGAAAAATCCTCTTCCCAAGGAGATCGTTTCGACGCCTTTGAGCTTCGGTTGTCCCCTCCCGCTATACACGACCAAAGGTCCTGGGGTTTTCAATGTCACGGACAACGTTTCGTCCGACGCCGAGGAATCCGTCACGGCCGCCGGGGAGAGGTATTTGTCCGCCCGTCCGATCACGGCCCAGCCCTTGACGATGGGGCACAGAATGACGAGTTTGTCCGAGAAGCCCTTCAACTCGAATTTTCTGGTTTCGTCGAATTTCCAGCCTTTTTCCTCGCGCCAATCGTAAGCGACCAAGCCCTCCCGTGGTGTTTTCTCCGCTCCGGAGAATCCGGGAGTCATTCCGCGGCGCCATCCGTAATCCTCGGGTTTAACCACGGCGACCAGCGATTTCCCGGAACCTTTCCTCAGGTTGTACAAGACCACGGCGGCGGCTTGGTTGGGGAGGGGAGCGACCGTTCTGAAACATCCGTTTCCGTTGATCGGGTCGACGCATATCGAATCCGGCAACGGGAATCCCGGGGCCTCGGGACGGAGCAGTTCCCCATCGCCATAGCACAGTGGCGACACGAATTCCCCTTTTATGTCGGACGGCTCGTCGGAAAGGCACACCGGACCTCCGGAAACGGCCTTGGACACCGCCATCAACGCGCCGCATTCGGGATCGGAGGAATGGAACATGTCATGGTCCGGCCAAACAGTTTGCCCAATCCACAAGGTGTTCAAAAAGGACTGTCGGATATGGCGTTTCCCTTTTTCCGCCGCGCCAGCCTTGTAATCCACGCTGCATCTGGTAATGGCGCTGTAGCGGGTGTCGAACGCGCAAACCGAATTATGCGCCATGCAGTTTATCAACGCTCCGCCGAAAAATTTTCTGACGGCGCGTTCGCGCGCCTCCGCGTATTCGGAGGCGGCGGCGACGGCGTTCGCCGTCCCCCTGTAACGCGCCAGCGTCGCCGCTTGATTGTCGATTTTCACGAAATCGAAACCGTATTCCGCGACGGATTTCATGTAGGCGTCGAAAAACCTTCCGATATCGTTGCCGGACGGTTTGGGCATGTACAAGCCCGCGGGGAGTCGTTCGAGGGATTGGTTCAGTTTTCCGAAATCGTTATTGACCGCTAGGCCTCCCCAGTATCCCTGGTCGCAATGCCACAGTCCGAACCATTTCAGTTTACCGTTGGCTCGGTGTTCCAGCAAAGGTTTCCAAGCTTCGGGGAATTTTGCTCTGTCGGGGGCGAAGCTTTTCAACCCGTTGCCGTCAAGCGCCTCGTGTCCGTCGTCCACCAACATCCATCTCACGGGAATTTCGGATTTCTCCAACGCGTCCGCCACGCCGAGGAGAACGGAGGCGTCTATCTTTTTATGGTATCGCTCCCAACTGCACCATCCCAGATAACGGAACATTACCGGATATTCCTTCCGGTCCCGCGGGGGGGACGCTTGGGGTCCAACCGCCCTCAAGCCCCTCCTCCAAGCCTCCGCGCAAGCCGTATAGGGATTGTCCGATACGCTCCAAGCCAAGACCGGGCGCTCGCCCTCGAACCTCTCCACGCCCAATGTTCCGACACGCAGGTTGACGTGGGAATCGTCCTTTGGTTCCAGCCACGATATCGCGTCCCTGCAAGCGATCGGTAGCAAAGCCAGATATTTTTCTCCGCGCAGTTTCAAGAGGCAAAACAATCCTCCGCGTCTGGCGTTGTCGGCGTTGCCATTCAAAACCCATGGCATCGCGCGGTTGGCGGCCGCCGGCCATTTGAGCGGATTGTCCATAGCGAACCACACGCCCTCGTCGAAAGCCGGAAGTTTCAAGGCGAAGGTTTTCAAGACGCCGTCGGGGCCCCGCGGCTCGCCGGAGATATCGGCGTTGAAAACGCCGCTCCCCGCCAACGCGGACAAATCGGCTTCCCGTTCACGCAAGCGAAGGTGGACGGAGGCGCAACCGAATACGGAAACGAGCAGGAGCGCGCCCGTCATCAAGCGGCATGGTTTTTCCCATCGGGTTATCGGCATACGGAGCTCCTCGAACACTCCCGGCGCCTATTTCCCCCGATATCCTTCACGCACTTTGGGGGGGAGCGGCATCGGCTTGCCGTCGGGAACGTCTTTGCCATGATAAAGGTCAAAGGCTTTCCGATGGCCTGTCAACATATTGGATCTTAAAATTTTCGAACTAAAACACAACCGTGGGGCTTACAGGGAAGCCGTAACACGCGTTGAATGCTAACATGCGATTTTCGCTTTGCAAGGAATTTTCCCCAAGGTTTTCCCCTGGGATTCCACTGGAAAATCTTGGAGGAGACGGGATTTCCGGATGCGATTCGACGCGTTCGATAGTTTTGGAGAGCCCAAATCACCCCCCTCGAGGCTTCGAGGCTTTCCGGCAACCCGGTTCAGGCGTTTTTTTCTTTCGTCTTTTCCCAGCTTTGACACCGACCGCGCGGAGGTATTCCCCCGTGGGAGATTTTTTGTTCGCAGCCACTTGTTCCGGGGTTCCAGCCGCGATCAACTCGCCCCCGGCGTCGCCGCCTCCCGGCCCCAAATCGATAATGTGGTCCGCCGCTTTTATCAGCTCCAGGTTATGTTCCACGACCAGGACCGTGTTCCCTTTGCCGCGGAGCATGAGTAGGACGTCCATCAGTTTTCTGACATCGTGGACGTGAAGTCCGGTAGTGGGCTCGTCGAGAATGTATATGGTGTGTCCGCGTGGTATTTTCGCCAGTTCCGCGGCGAGTTTGACTCGTTGCGCCTCGCCACCTGATAACGTGGTTGCCGGTTGTCCCAAGTGTATGTACCCGAGTCCGACCGCGGATAGCGTTTCGAGTTTCCGTTTGAGGGATGGGACGGCGGAGAAGAAGTCCAGCGCCTCGTCCACGGTCATTTCCAGCACGTCGGCGATGTTTTTCCCTTTATAGGTTATATCGAGGGTGTCCCTGTTGAAGCGTTTTCCCCCGCAAACGGAGCAGGTGACATGGACGTCGGGCAAAAACTGCATCTCTATTTTTTTTTCGCCGTCGCCTTTGCACTCCTCGCAGCGTCCGCCCTTGACGTTGAAGCTGAAGCGCCCCGGTTTGTATCCGCGCGCCTTGGAGTCGGGCAGTTTTGCGAAAAGGTTTCGAATGAGCGAAAATGCGTCGGTGTAGGTGGCGGGATTCGAGCGGGGAGTTCTTCCGATAGGGCTTTGGTCTATGACGATCGCTTTGCCGATGGCGTCGAGTCCGTCGATCGAGTCGTGTTCCCCGGGGATCTCGACGCCGATCCCGAAATTCCTGTCGAGCGCCACCTTCAACGTGTCGTCTATCAGGCTGCTTTTCCCGGATCCCGACACCCCGGTGACACAACAAAGCGTTCCAAGTGGTATCTCCACGTCGATGTTTTTCAGGTTGTTGTGGCGCGCGCCCTTGATCGTTATCGATTCGCCGTTCCCGCGGTGTCGGGTCTCGGGGATCGGAATCTCCTCGCGTCCCGCGAGATAATCTCCGGTTAGGGAGCCCTTGGCGTCCGCGATTTCCGCGGCGGTTCCCGAGGCGACGAGTTCGCCGCCGTGCCGTCCGGCGGCGGGGCCGAGGTCGATGACGTGGTCGGCGCGTCGTATGGTGTCCAAATCGTGCTCCACCACCACGACCGTGTTTCCAGTGTCGCGCAACTTGGCGAGTGTGTCGAGGAGTTTTTCGTTATCGCTTTGGTGCAGTCCTATACTTGGTTCGTCGAGGATGTAGAGGACGCCCGTGAGACCGCTTCCGATCTGGGTCGCGAGGCGTATTCTCTGCGCCTCGCCTCCTGAGAGGGTCGAGCTCCCCCTGTCGAGCGTGAGATATGACAACCCGACGTCCCGCAGGAAGCCTAGCCTGGCGCGGACCTCGCGGATTATGTTCTCCGCGATGCGCGCCCGTTCGTCGGATAGTTTTTCCGAGAGGGACGCCATGAATTTGTCGGCCTCGTCGACGTTCAACGCGTTGAATTGGTGTATTCCGAGCCCTCCGACGGTCACCGCCAAGCTTTCTGGACGCAGTCTCGCCCCCCCGCACGCCGGACATCTCCGCGGACGCATCATCTTCCGCAGGCGGTCCCGGACCGAATCGCTTTCAGTCTCGACGTAGCGTCGTTCCAAATTCGGGATTATCCCCTCGAACGGTTTGGACATTTTCCGGAGTTTTCCTCGCATCCAGAAGTCGAAGCAGACCACCTCGTCGCCAGTGCCGTGGAAAAGGACTTTTCTGATATCCGCCGGGAGGTCTTTTATCGGCGTGGTTGTCAGGGCTGGGAAATCGAAATGCGCCGCCACGCAACGGAGGAGGTGGTTGTAGTAGATTATAAGTCGTCTTGGACCGCGGCGCCACGCGGGGACCGCGCCTTTTTTTATCGACAGCGAAGTGTCCGGGATCAGGAGTTCCTCGTCGAAAACCATTTTAGCGCCCAAACCGTGGCACGCGGAACACGCCCCGTAGGGACTGTTGAACGAGAAATTGCGCGGAGCCAGCGGGTCGAAGCTGATTCCGCATTCCGCGCAAGCCGCGAGCTCGCTTATCCTCTCCTCTTGCCAGGAGCCGTCCTCATTCTCGACTAGGAGCAGCATTCCACCAGCACCGCCGCGGAGCGCGGTTTCGATGGAGTCGGAGAGGCGCGCGGAATCGGCGTTTCCCGAAACTAGGCGGTCGACGACCACTTCGATCGTGTGTTTTTTGTTTTTCGCTAGTTTTGGGGGTTCGTCGAGCGGGTGGATCACGCCATCGGTGCGCGCTCGGACGAAACCCTCCGCCGAGAGCCGTTCGTAAACGTCTTTCCGCTCCCCTTTGCGTCCCTCCACCCGCGGCGAGAGTATCATCATCCTCTTTCCCGCGGGAACCGCGACGAGTTTGTTTCGTATGGCCTCGACGCTTTGTGGTCGGACTTCGCGTCCGCATTTGTGGCAATGGGGGATCCCCGCGTGAGCGTAGAGGAGTCTGAGATAATCGTATATCTCCGTCGTGGTGGCGACGGTCGAGCGCGGGTTGGCGCCCGCCGAGCGTTGCTCTATCGCGATCGCCGGAGAAAGCCCCTCGATGCGCTCGACCTCCGGCTTCGCCATCTGGTCCAGGAATTGCCGGGCGTAGGCGGAAAGGCTTTCGACGTAGCGTCTCTGCCCCTCCGCGTATAGCGTGTCGAACGCCAGGGAGGATTTCCCGGAACCGCTGGGGCCAGTGACTACCGTTAGCTTATGCCTCGGCAGTTCGACGTCGATACCCTTCAAGTTGTGTTGCCGGGCGCCTTTTATTATTATGTTTCCGAGCATATCGCTTCCATCGACTGGTTGGAGTCCATCGCGGATCCGCGGATACCGCGGGGGGAATCCTACATCGCCTCGGGGTTTTGTCAATCTCCACCACCGCTCCACGACACCGTGAATTTTTCATCACCGTCAAGGTTGTAAAACATCCTTCTCCGCGTTAAGTTGCGGCGCTTTTGCCGGTGTTTGGCTCCGCGGAGGCCGCGGGCGTGTTCTAACACCGTTTTGTGATTGGCGATTTTTGGAGGCCGATTGAAAATGACCGCTAAACTCATCGAAAGTCCATTGAAATTTTTCACCGTTTTATTCGTGGTGGCCACCATGACGTTGCTCTCCGGAGGATGCGGAGGCAACACGGAGACCAAGGTGGCGTCCGTCAAGGTGCGTCAAGGGAACGAGCAATGCGCCCCGCCTAACTCCCAATGTCCGAACAAGTTGATCGTCGAGTTCCTAGGCCCGAAAAGGAAGGGGTTGCTTGGAGGCACGGGGTCGGTTGCCCCGGTGCCTGGGATCAAGACTAAATTCGTCGTTCTTCCAGGCTCCGATTTGAAGGTGGAATGCGAAAAGGACGTGAGCGACGCCGGGGGAGCGGTCAAGGCGGTGGTGAGAACCGGCTCAAAATTCGGAGACCAATATCTCAAAGTCGTCCCCGTGGGGTTCGAGGACGCCGCGATCACGATACGCGTGATCTCCGGTGTCGAGCTTGACGGCTCCGGACAGGAGGCGTTCGCCAAAAACACGCTCAAAAAACCGATATCGTTGAAAGTGTTCACGGCGGACGGCAAGCCGGCCGCGGATGTCCCGGTCTATTTCAAAATAGCCTCGACTCCCGCGCACAAAACGGGCGCTAAGCTGACCAAGAAAAAAGTTGTCACCGACGCCAAGGGACTGGCGGAGACCGAGTTCAAAATAGGTGACACCACCGGGACGTACCATTTGACCGCGGAAGTCGCGGCTCCCGACCGCGGATTGGCCGCGCGCGGGATAGACATCAAGGAATTGGGGATGAATCTTTGGGGCGCGAAGGGGCTGATCCTCATCGTGCTTGGCGGACTCGCGATATTCATCTACGGGATGAAGTTGATGACCGACGGGTTGCAACTCGTCGCCGGCGACAAGATGAAGCAAATGCTACATTTCTTCACGAAGAACCGCGTGGCCGCGATTCTAGCGGGGACGGCGGTCACCGGGGTCATCCAGTCCTCCAGCGCGTGCACGGTGATGGTCGTGGGCTTCGTGAACGCCGGTTTGATGTCGTTGCGCCAAGCCATCGGCGTGGTTTTCGGGGCTAATATCGGAACGACCGTGACGGCTCAGATCATCTCTTTCAAACTGCACATGATCGCGTTGCCCTGCATAACGATAGGCTTGATCGTGTTGATGCTTTCAAAGCGCGCCTCCTGGAAAGGCGCGGCCTCCGCGCTGATGGGTTTCGGGATGCTTTTCTACGGGCTCCACATTATGAGCCACGAGCTGAAACTCATCTCCAAATTCCCGTCGATAATCAACTTTTTCGGACAGTTCGACTGCAAACCGCTTCCCGGATGCGAGACGATGCCCTTCGGGCACGTCATCGGAGCTATAGCCATCGGAACGTTGATGACGGTCGTGATACAAAGCAGTTCCGCGACGATTGGTATCGCCATGGCGCTCGCCGCCAGTGGCTTGATAAACTTCTACACCGCCGTCCCGCTGATTCTCGGCGACAACATCGGCACGACCGTCACCGCGAATCTCGCGGCCCTCGGAGCGAACAGGCGTTCGAAACAGGCGGCTTTCGCGCACTTTCTGTTCAACATCTTCGGCACAAGTTACATGGTGTTCTTTTTCTACATACCCTGGGACGGACACCCGATGTATATGCAGCTCATAGACACGATAACGCCTGGCGACGTGTTCGCCGGAGAGAACGTGACGCGCCACATCGCCATGGCGCACACGATGTTCAACGTGTTCAACGTGTTGATATTCATTCCGTTCATATCTCCGATAGCGAGGGTTTGCGAATGGGTTATTCCCGTTCCCGAGGACGGCAAAGACGCCATCCGCCTGCTCGAGCCGCATCTGCTTGACACGCCCGCCCTCGCCATCGAACAGACCATAAAGACCATCCGCCGCATGACGAAAGAGGCTTGGAAGATGAATGTCGAGGCGTTGGAGAGCGTGTTCATGAAAGGCAAGACCGGGAACAAGCGCGCGACCGAACTCGCGGAACGCGAGGAGAACATGGATCAGTTGCAGGCCGAGGCGACCGATTATCTCGCGAAGCTCACGGAACGTTCTCTGACCGAGCCGCAAGCGTCGATAATTCCGCTACTCATGCACTGCGTGAACGACGCGGAGAAGATCGCCGACCACGCGGAAAACATCGTCGCGCTGGCGCGGCGCGCGAAAGAGTCGAAGAAACCGATATCCGATTCGGCCCTCTCGGAGATAGGCAAGATGTGGGATGTTTTGAAACAGCAGGCGTCGCACGTCATCGCCTCCCTCGACAGCACCGACAAAAAAGACGTCCATCTAGCGATAAAGAACGAGCGCGTGATAAACAAATTCGCCGACAATCTGGAGAACAACCACATAGCCCGGCTCGGGAAGGGGAAATGCCATCCCATCCCGGGGATCATATTCCTGGAACTGGTTTCCGAACTCGAGAAAATCGGCGATGGTTTCGCGAACATCGCGGAACGCGCTCCGGAAATCCAGAAACACCATCTGAATATCGGGAAATAGCGCGCGCCGAAACATGGTTTGCCGAAAAAGTCGGAAACGCTCCGAGCATTGTGGAATGAGCGAATCCGACCGCGCGGAGGAGGCCGCCGTTTTCAGCGCGGAGGCGGCCTAAACCGCTTTCCACGAGCGCGTGCCAACCTCTTCGCGGAATTTCCCGTCGCTCCACCTGAGGATAAAAGTCCAACGCGTTTGGCTTGGCGGGATATTCGAAGTATTGTCTATTGGTCCGGGTTCGCCGGAGAGATCGGAACCGAGCCGACAAATGTCGAACGCTTTGGAGAGACGGATATGGGACAATGCGATTGCGTGGTTGTGGGGGCGGGATTGTCCGGATTGGCCGCGGGGATACGCTTGGCGCATTTCGGCCGCGGCGTCCTGATCTGCGAACGCCACGTCCAAACGGGGGGGTTGAACTCGCGCTATCTCCGCGGAGGATTCGAAATCGACACCGGTTTGCACGCGATGACGAATTTCGTCCCTAAGACGGGAGCGAAGTCGTCGCCACTGTTGAAACTTCTCCGGCAGTTGAGGATTCCCTACGACGCGCTGGAACTGCGGGAACAAAAAAAGTCGAAGATATCCTTTCCCCAGGCGGAGCTGGAATTCTCCAACGACTTCGAACTCCTAATCTCGGAGATAAAACGGGCGTTCCCAAAGGAAATGGACGCCTTCCTAGCGTTCGACCGGTTCGTCGCGGAATACGACGCGCTGGATCTGAAGGCTCCACCGCGCTCCGCGCGCGCCGCCGCCGCGGAATATCTGAGAGACCCCGTGTTGACCGATATGCTGTTCGCGCCGTTGTCCTATTACGGTAGCGCGGTGGAAAACGACATGGAGCTTGGACAATTCGCAATCATGTATCGGAGCGTCTTCCGCGAGGGATTCTGCCGTCCCGCCGCGGGGATAGGCGTCCTCCTTTCGCTACTGGAGAAGAGATTCGAGGAGTGCGGCGGGAAGATTCTCCGCGGGAAGCGCGCGAATGACGGATTCGACGCCTCCTCGCCCGCGCTTCTTCTCGGGAACGGAGCGCGGCGCGTGTTAACTGAAAACGGGAAAGTCGTCGGCGTGGAACTCGATTCCGGACGCGTCGTGGAATGTCCGGTAGTCCTATCCTCGGCCGGATACCACGAGACGATGGAATTGGCTGGCGCGCCAGTCCCCGGAGAAGATTCGTCCGACCCTCCGGGGCGCCTCGGTTTTCTCGAGGCGATAGCGCTTTTCGACGACCCGATACCGACTTTGGACGACGGACACGCTATAATATTCTTCAACCGCTCGGAACGCTTCCATTACGAACGGCCGGAAAACGCCGTGGATTTCAATAGCGGAGTGGTGTGCTCGCCGCGCGCGTTCCATTTCGAGGAAGGAGACGAACCGCCACCGCCAAGCCTCCGGGCGACGCTTTTGGCGAATCCAAGGAAATGGGAAGCGATGTCGAGGGAGGAATACGCGTCCGCGAAAACCGCGGTGGCTGAAAAGGCGTTGGAGAACGCCGCGGAGACCGCGCGCTTGGATGGCGGGCTTCCACAGGCGGTTTTGACGGATTGTTTCACCCCGTTGACGATCAAGCGCTTCACCGGCAAGCTCAACGGGGCGATTTACGGAACGCCCGGAAAACGAAAGGATGGCGCGACTCCGGTGGAGGGGCTGTTCATCTGTGGCACGGACCAGGGGTTTCTGGGGATTACGGGGTCGATGTTGAGCGGGATATCGATGGCGAACGGGCACGCCTTGAGATGAAAGCGGAAAGGCGGCCGGGAAATCAAGCGCTATAGTGGGATGTTGGACGAGGGATGTTGATAAAGCCGGATTGGGAGAAAGGAGAAAGGAAAATGATATCGAAGACGCGCGCGTTACTGGCCGTTGTTATACTCGCCGTGGGATGCTTGGGGATAGTTCCGGCGAATCTCGCGGGCGAAGGGTTGGAAAAGGAGATCGACGCCAGAAACAAGTTTCTGCCGTTGCCTATGGGAGTGGTGCGCCCCGAGGGCTGGTTGAAACGGGAAGGGGAGCTGGCCACGGCGCCGGACGGATTGTGCGGCGACATGGCGATTTTAAACGACAATGTCTGGATGAAAGCCAACAAGATAAAAGGGAGGGGAGCCTTCGGGTGGTGGCCCTACGAGCAACAAGGTTATTTTTTGGACGGCGTGACCCGCATCGCTCTAGTGATGCATGACCGTAAACTCATGGACGCGGCGCATAAAACCTACGACGCGGTGGCGGAACGCCAGAAGGATGACGGATATTTCTTCTGCGAAGGCGGAGGCTACAGAAACGCGTGGATGAAAGACGACGAGGGGGACGACCATTACAGATGGTTCAAAACCGGATACGAGGGGATGTATTGGTCCACCGCTGTTTTCACCCGGGGACTCTTGGCGGCATACATGGCCACCGGAAACAAAAAGTATCTCGACGTCATGGCGAAAGAGTTCCGGCACTACTACAGCAAAGGACGCGACGATAACCTGAAGGGCAAACCCGTCACGGGATTCGAGCTTTACCTGAACCGCGGAATGGCTATGCTGGGGCCGATGGCGGAATACATCCGACTCTCGGGGGATGAATACGTCTACAAACGCGCCGTCGAATCGTTTAAAAACAACGAGGACGGGATGTTGAAACACTACCTCGACGGACAATTCTCCACCATCTGCCACGGCGTCACTTACAACGAACTGACGAAACTCTACGCCATCGGCTATCTCCTGACGGGACGGAAAGACTATCTCCAAGCGTCGGTCAAAGCCTATGATTTCGTCGAGAAAAACCATATGCAACCGCACGGAGTCCACACGGCGCAGGAATTTTTGAAGGGCATTGGCTCCACCGAGGGAACGGAAACGTGCGACGTGGCCGATTACATCTGGTCTAATTTGTGGTTGCTACGCGCGACGGGGAAAGGGAAATACGCGGATATCATCGAGCGCGCGTTCTACAACGCCGCCCAACGCGCCATGGAACACGACTACAAGACCCATGTCTATTTCCAGATGCCGAATCAGATTCCAGGGCACGAGACCGGCGGGAAACAGGCGAAATACCGCAAAAGCCACCGCCCCATATGCTGCACCAGGAACCTGACGCGGGTTCTTCCGAACTTC
>Ga0256913_10001077_pt1 | contig 14174 bp, 12 predicted proteins | sample Axial_MatmetaG_FD_185970 | JGI IMG/M metagenome (GOLD analysis project Ga0256913, IMG submission 185970) | Deep-sea worm associated microbial mat communities from Axial Seamount, Juan de Fuca Ridge, Pacific Ocean - Axial_Mat | ecosystem: Environmental > Aquatic > Marine > Oceanic > Microbial...
TATTAACCTATCTTCAAAACTCTGAAAAGTTATATGTGCAAAATTATTTTTTCTGAAAAAACCTAAACCTGCATTAATAGTATCAAACAAAGGCTTTATAACCTTTTTAATGAAATCATCATATTTAGTTTTTTTCCATAATTCCATATATATTTTATATTTCTCACCAGAATTTTCTCTATTCCAATATAAAGAATCTTTTATTTCGAAATCTACTATGTTTGTAAACTCATCATTTCTTATATCAGATAATAAGTCATTTAATTTCAGATATGATAAACCGGAAGAATCATAATCTGTTTCATGAAAATGTTCGCCCCACCAATTATTGTGTTTGCCTTTGATGGCTTTTAATTGCGAAATCAGGGCAGAAAAATCTTCATCCGTAAATAGATATATGTATTTATCAAGCAATTCAATGTCGAATTTAATCATTAAAAGACCAGGATCACTATCCTCAGACGGAGATTTAAATGGGAAGAGATAATTTTTTGCTTTCTTATCTTTGTCAGGTTCAAATTCAATATTATTTTTGTTGACTTCAAATTTATAAGGATCGTAGGCACCAAAAAATACCTCATTGTTTGAATCCTGAATTTCAAAATTTGAAAACTGAACTGTACCTTTTGGTTTGTAAATTTTATTTTTTTTCTCCTTCTCCTTCTCCACAGAGTAATCATACCATACAAATTCATACAAAACCTTAAAAGGTAGTTTCTTTTTACCAAGCTCAATAAAAAAACCTATTTTAAAACTATCTCCATTTGAATTTCTATTTACCAGGTCTTTAAACTCTCCAGCAGAATTGGAAAATAAATCAAGGTTTGGGAAATCACCTTTTTCCAAACCTGTTGAAAACATTGAAATGGCCTTGAAAAGCGTGCTTTTACCTGAGTTGTTTGCTCCGGTGAATATATTCAGATCTTTCAAATCAAAGATATGCTGTCCTTCAAAAATCTTAAAATTTTCGATAATAATTTTATCAACGCTCATTTTCCTTTTGTTTTAGTTTGTCAAAAATACGGTTTTATTAAATTGGCTTACTGTTATTTTTATCTTTTTCCGTTTGCAATATCCACACACTCCTTCCTTAACCTCGATAATTCAGGTATTACTGCTGGGTTGTTTGCAATATTTAGCAAAGGTTTGTATTTTAGTATCAGTGCGGTTTCCGTTTCTTCCCATCCCGAATTTTTCTCAATCCAATTCACTAACAGGTTTTCATTTATCCAGTCAATAATTTTGTTTTCATCCGAAGCCGAAAATTTGTAGTTTCTTTTGTTCTTTTTTTCGGAAAGGGAATTAAATGTAGGCCTGAACCCAAGGATTGCACCCAAGCTCCTGAAAAAAGTGCCGTGTCCGTTTGCCCTTAGCTCCTGGTTCAGCATTCGCTTATTGAGTGATTGTGAAGCAATGCCGATATAAATAATATTGTGCTCCCTGTTTTCTAATTCCGTTCTGAATGGTTCCGGGAGTACGTTAATATTTTTTATCCTGATACAATATAAGCCAGGCTTTATGGGCACAACTTCATCAATATCTTTTGCAATACTAAATTTCGATTCATCCATGAGGGTTTTATCAATGCGTTCAATATCAATATTTTTATCTTCAGCAAATTTGTCATTGTTCGTTTTTATTGAGTGGTTAATGGTTTTGTTTTGCGTCATTTCCATCTCACCTTTTAAGCTAACAAGGCTTTTGTTCCTTTTAAACAAATTAGGATAATTCCTTGTCCGGCCATGTATTTGAAAAGCCCCTATTTTCGAGCCATCTTTTTTTCGATAAGTTCCTGTCCTGTTTAACTCATTGGCAATTTCCTCGGTTGTCATTGCTTTGCCTGATGTTGTCAATACTTCTACAATAGCTTCGTGTAAAGTCATAATTATTCCATTTATTATTTATAATCCAGTTCCCAAATCTCCACTGCTTCAGGGTCGGTATATTCAAGACCCCGCATCTCTATATCTTCTAAAAATTCGTCCCAGGTATCTTCATCATCAATTTCATAATCGTATGAAGTCTTATATGCTCTTTTTGATGGAAAAGAGATGCTGTTTCCCGAAGCAGAAGATTGTGCATTTTTCTGTAATAATTCTTCCTGCCAACTACTATCCCAATGGGTTTCGGGCAGAGGTTCTTCTTTTGTACACAAACCTAAAAGAACTAACATAAGAAATAATCCCATAACAGTAAATGATAGTGTTTTAAATATATCGTCCATTATTATTAATTTTGTTGATGCTTCAAAACTATAACCCCAGAGTGCAGTCTTTTTGCACTACAAAAAATTATTTATATTTTTTTATTGTTTCCGATAAAATTTCCCGGATTTCGGTTTGTAATGAGAGCGGTTTTATGACTTTCAAATCTTTTCCAAAACCGAGTAGCAAGGTAATCAGCTCTTTATTAATAACCACATTTAAGCTGATATTTAGGCCGGTTTCATCCTCCTTTAATATTTTTTGGGATTTGTGCAGTGGCTTGGTTTTGATATACGGAGCTCTTGCGGATGAAAAGTGGAGTTCTGTCAAGTCGGGTTTAGCATTTTCGGGTAGTGTAATACCTACGATATTATCGAAATATATCTTTTCGTCAAATTCTTTTGAAATAATGAATGATGCGCCGGTTGCATTAAAAGATACAATTCTGTCGAGTGCAAGATGGCTCATTTTTCCAAGCTCATCATTATACGCAATCAGGAACCAGCGGTTGTTATACTCTTTGATAAGATATGGATGTATGGTCATTTCAAGGTTTTTATTTGACGTAAAGGGGCGATATTTTACATCTATGACCTGTTTATTTTTTATATTTTCATAGAGTTGTTTTATGAAATTTGTACCTTTTACATTTTCTATCTTTTCAAAGTCAATGATTTTTCTTTTGTGGTCGTTGTTTGAAAGCATTTTGCCTTCGAGTTTCATTATCATACTTTGCAAATCTTCAAAAACGGGTATTGTGGCAAACTGCCTGAAAATTGCAATGGCTTCTTCAAGAGCAGAAATATCTTTTTCATTGAGCGGGCTGTTGTTTATTGAAAAGTCCGGGTCATCATAGTAGTAATAACCGTTTTCGCAAACTATGGGCGCATCATATCCGCGTGGAGGAATGCTTTTCATAATACTTATGTCGCCTTGTATTGTGCGCTTGCTAACCCCTTTTGTGATTCCAAAATCCTCATTAATTTTTTCAGAAACCGTATCAATAAGGTCTTGTAATGTCCATTTTCTGCCGGTATTTTTCAGGCAGTTATCAATAACCCTGTAACGGTAGCTTGCATTTTTATTTGTCGGCATCGGAAGAAAAAAATTTCGGTAAAGTTAATGAAAAAATAATTCGGGTGTACGACAAACTGCACTTACGCTTCATTACTCCTAAGGCACCTATAGAGGATTTTTAAAATTTCCTGTAAATTATTTTTTTTGGAATTAATTTAAATCTCCCCGCGTTCAATCTGTTGAACTATATATTCGATTTCGCGGTCTTCCCCTTCCGGGTCGTAACCGGTTTTAAGGTTGTAACCGAATAGTCGAGCAAGCGATTGCCAGAAGAAAGCAATGACCTTTCCGCGTAACTCCTGTATCAGCACGTAGGATGAGTTTCCTGTTTCCCTGTCAATAAGTTTTATTAAGATTATTCCTTGCGAGAAAGTCAACTTTGTAATGTCTCCTTCAAATTGTTCTTTAAGCTCTTTTTCGGCCTGCTTCATCAGCTTGCGTCTTTCGCGGTCGCTTTTAGCATTTTTCAAAACAACTTCATATTCTCGAAGTTTAAGTCCTGCAATTTTAGCATAAGGATAAACCTTTTTTACATTTCTCACAAGTTTGTCATGTCGCCTTAGTGCAGCTCTGAATTTACGGGGATATTTTTTTACGATAGTGAATTCAGGCAGGTTGGCAAAATAGAGTGTGTCGTTATTTTTTATCCTTGCCCTGAGAATAGTGATACTATCATCGGCCTGATATGAAGTGTCGGGTTCAGGCTTAACGAGTTTTATTGTGATCCTCCTCTCATTTTGTGCAGTAAGCAGAGGAGTGACGGCAAAAATCAATATTATTATGTATAAAAATCTTCTCATTCCGTTCTGGCACTTCATCCAATTATTGTGCCATTGCAAAGATAATAAATATTGTTTTCCGGAACTCCCCGATTAAGCCACCTTAAGTTTTGAAATATTCGTCTTACTGAATTTTTCTTCTGCATAGGGCAGTGTGATAACAAGTTCTTTGACTTTTTCGTCAGAAGGAAGATCAAACATAGCATCATTTAAAATGCCTTCAAGTATTGATCTTAGTCCGCGGGCACCAAGCTTAAACTCAATTGATTTGCCGACAATGAAGTCCATAACCTTATTGTCAAATTTGAGTTTTATACCATCCATCTCAAAGAGTTTTGTATATTGCTTTATAAGAGCATTTTTCGGCTCTGTAAGAATCAATTTCAAGGTTTCGCGCTTTAGTGGATGCAGATAAGTTACCACCGGCATACGACCAACAATTTCGGGTATCAATCCGAACTTTTTCAGGTCGGGAGGTGCAATATATTGAAGAATATTTTCTTTATCTACCGACTCTTTTTCTTTACCGAAGCTATATCCTATAACGTTTGTTCTTAATCTTGAAGCTATAACCTTATTAATCCCGTCAAAGGCTCCACCAGCAATAAAAAGGATATTTTTAGTATTGATCTGGATCATTTTTTGCTCGGGATGTTTCCTACCACCCTGCGGAGCAACATTTACTACCGAGCCTTCAAGAAGTTTCAGAAGAGCCTGTTGAACACCTTCGCCCGAAACATCACGCGTTATTGACGGGTTATCACTTTTGCGTGATATCTTATCGATTTCATCAATAAAGATAATTCCTTTTTCAGCAGCTGCCACATTATAATCGGCTACCTGCAAAAGCCGTGTCAGAATGCTTTCAACATCTTCACCCACATAACCGGCTTCTGTAAGCACAGTTGCATCGGCAATGGCGAAAGGAACTTTTAGCATTTTAGCAATTGTGCGTGCAAGCAATGTTTTGCCGGTTCCGGTTTCTCCAACAAGGATAATGTTAGATTTTTCAATCTCCACATCATCTTCTTTCTTCACCGGCGGCTGTGTTATTCTTTTGTAGTGATTATAAACAGCAACAGCAAGAATTTTCTTAGCTTCATCCTGTCCGATGACATATTGATCAATATATTTTTTAATCTCTATTGGTTTCTGAAGTTCAATCTTTAAAAGCTGATTTTTTGTTTTAGACGAGAGTTCTTCTTTTATAATTACCTGTGCTTGCGTAACGCAATAATCGCATATATGTGCGTCAAGGCCTGCAATTAATACATTAGTCTGTGTTTTTTCCCTACCACAAAACGAGCATCTTTCAATTTTCTTTGCCATATTGTTAATCTATTATTTTTTATCTCTGATCAGCACTTCATCAATCATACCATAATCTTTTGCTTCCTGTGCGGTCATCCAGAAATCACGGTCACCGTCTTTCCATATTTTTTTATATGTTTGGCCGGAATGCTTTGCAATAATTTCGTAAAGTTCTTTTTTCAGTTTGCTAATCTCTCTTGCTGTAATCTCAATATCGGAAGCCTGTCCCTGGGCACCACCCATAGGCTGATGTATAAGAATCCTGGAATGAGGTAAAGCTGTTCTTTTTCCATTTTCTCCGGCACAAAGCAGTATGGCTCCCATCGAAGCTGCCATGCCGGTACATATTGTAGCTACCTCTGAAGCAATATATTGCATTGTATCGTAAATACCAAGTCCGGCATAGACACTGCCCCCCGGTGTGTTAAGGTATATCTGTATATCTTTATTGGGGTCAATCGACTCAAGGAAAAGAAGTTGTGCCTGAACAATATTTGAAACATAGTCGTCGATTGGTACACCGAGAAAGATGATTCTGTCCATCATCAATCTTGAGAAGACATCCATAGTAGCAACATTTAATTGCCTCTCTTCAATAATAGTTGGCGAAATGTAATTTCCGGTTATGGATGTATATTTATCAAGGGTAATACTACTGATACCCTGATGTTTAACCGCATATTTTTTAAATTCATTGTTAATGTTCATGATTGTGATGTTGTTTGTGATGTTCTTGTACTATTTTAATAAATTCATCGTAAGACACTGTTTTATTATTGAGTTTTAACTTCTCTTTAAACAAGTCGCGTATATGGTTATCGAACAACTCATCGTAAACTTTATTTACCTCTTCCTGATTTTGCAATACGGAATCGGCAACACCATCAAGCTGCTTTAACATCTCTTCATTAGCAGGATCTAAACCATAATATTTGGCAAATGACTGTTTTACGTGTGCGTGAATATCCTTTTGCTCTATCTTAATGTCATTGTCTCTTGCAATCTTATTAACAATAAGCTGCTGTTTTAATGACTTAAGATATCCGTCAAAGTCTTTTTCAATTTGTTCTTTTGTAAGCTTTTCGTCTGATTCGAGAAGCCACCTTTTAAGAAAATCATTTGGGAACTCAATATTTGTTTCATTCTGAAATTCCTCAAGTGTCATATGTACAAAATAATTTTCACTTTCAACCTGATAATGTTTCTTTATCTCTTCCCGCAGTTTTTCTCTGAATTCATCTTCAGCCTTAATATTTTCAGTTGGATATACCTTTTTAAAGAGTTCTTTATTAAGTTCAGCGGGTTTAATTCTGGATACTTCCGTTATGGTAAATTCAAAATCAGAATCAATATTTCCAGCTTCTTCTTTTGAAATATCAAGCATTGAAGCGGTCTCCTGGATATTGCCGCTTGCTTTTAACGGGTTAAAAATAATTTTATCACCTTTCTTTCTCCCGATAAAACTTTCTTTAACCATTTCATCTTTAAAATACTTTGGGATGAGTGATGTTTCGTGCATTATCCCTCCTTCAAGAATTGTCCCGTCTTCGGCAAGTTGAACGATACGGCCTTTTAACAGGTCATCCTCTTCAACTGAATCAACAGGGAAAGGTGTGCCATTACGTTTTTTCACATCATCAATATATAATTCAAGCTTCTCATCGTCAACTACTATATCGTAATAATCAACTTCAATTTTATCAGAAAGTTCCAGATCAAACTGTGGTGCAACCGCTATGTCAAAATAGAAATCAAAAGTTTTATCATTTTCAAAGTCTATTTGTTTTGTCTTTTCAAGGTTCGACAATGGATGGCCGAGTAGTTCAAGGTTGTTTTCCTTGATGTAATTATTAAGAGTCTCAGAAACCGTTTTATTGATTTCATCGGCAAGAACTTGTGTTCCATACATTTTTTTAACTATTCCCATTGGAACTTTTCCAGGTCTGAAACCTTTTAAACTCGCACTCTTTTGCATTTCCTTAAGGGTTTTATCAACTTTACCCTGGTAATCATCCTGAGTTAACTCAACTTTTATTGTTGATGTTAAATCTCCTGTCTTTTCTTGTGTTATATTCATTATCAAAGTATATTTATATATTTTTTGGGGTGCAAAAATAGATAAATTATTAAAACCCTGAACTTTTCATTATATAATAACTAAACAAATCAAAGTCTGATATGGTTGCAAATGAAAGCAGGTAAATTAAAAAACCCCAATAAAGCAGTCCTTTTACGTTAAATGTTCAAATGAAGGGATAGCCTTTTTCCAAAACCATTGTAAAAGTTTTGGGAGTTGTAGTGCGGGTGAAGGGACTCGAACCCCCACGCCTTGCGGCACCAGATCCTAAGTCTGGCGCGTCTACCAATTCCGCCACACCCGCTGATCTGTTTATAAAACGGTGCAAAAATACTTAATTTTATTTAATAATGTTTTGATTTGACGTTTTCTTTTGATTATTTTTGCCAAAGTAAAATTTAAAAGATTTCGTTATGAAAAAAGTTGTTTATTTTGTTGCAATGATTTTAATTATGCTTTCCGGCTGTACGGTTACAGCTCAGAAAGATGGTTATGTTGAAGAAACCAAAGGTAGTATGGTTAATAAAGGATACTACGTTAACGGTCAGAAAGACGGAGTATGGGTTACAGAGCAAAAAAGCGGTACAATAACTAATATCAAATCATACAGAGAGGGGCAGAAACAAGGAGTATTTATTACTTTCGACCGTAGAGGTTATGTGTCTAAACAGGAGTATTTCAAAGATGGCAAACTTGACGGATGGGCTATTGAGTATTCAAACTCCAACAAACCAAAATCAAAAATACAATATTCAGACGGTGTTTTGAATGGCAAAAAATTCCTTTATTATGATAACGGACGTATGCAGGAGGAATCGACTTACAAGAACGGAAAGAAAGACGGTTTGTCAAAATGGTATGACCAGTCACAAAAAATTATTGCTATTTACAATTATAAAGACGGAAACTTCGAGGGAGAGAATAAAACATTTTATCCCAACGGGAATGTTATGAAAGTAGAGAATTATACTAATAATGTTTTAAACGGTGAGTTTAAAGAATATTTCAGAACAGGGAAGTTAAAAACAACCGGAAATTATGTTAACGGCCAGAAAAATGGTGAATGGGTTCAGTATGATGAGCACGGTCAGGTTGTCAAGACTTCCAAATTCGTTAAAGGAAAAGAGAAATAGATGCATGAAGATCATCATCATGTAAAAAAAATATTAAATCCTTATACAACTCTTGAGGGATATAATTGCTTTGGGTGTTCACCCAATAATGCATTCGGTCTGAAACTTAATTTTATTGAGGATGGTGAATTTTTGGTAGCGAAGTGGGCTCCTGATATGAATTTCAGCGGATATAAAAATATCCTTCATGGTGGAATACAGGCTACATTATTAGATGAAATTGCAAGTTGGATTGTGCTGATAAAGCTTAAAACATCAGGCTTCACGGGCAGCTTAAATATCAGGTACAGAAAGCCTGTGTATGTTGATGAGGGGACGATAACAATTAAGGCCAGACTTAAAAAACAGGTTAAAAAACTCGCATATATACATGCATCACTATACAATTCAAAAGGTGAACTTGGCAGCGAAGCAGAGCTGACATATTTTATTTTTCCGGAAGAGATGGCACGAGAAAAACTCCATTTGCCTCCTTATGAGAGCTTTTTTGAAAAGGGTAAGGATGTCTGATTCCAGAAGTAAAGGTTATCTCGGATTATTGTAGTAATCAGTTGAACTTTCTCCCCAGCCGTCAGGCAATAATGTCCTGTCTATATTCCAACCGTCATCAACCCTTTGGAAAAGAAAATACTGCCAGCGATAATTGGACAGTTCACCTGTAACATCAGAATGTAAGAGTGAGAAATCATTCGTTACAATATCTTTTGTGTAGAAAACGAACTTTTTGTTCCTTTGTCCGTTTGCCAACTCATAATAATGCCAAATCTCGTAAGGATAAGCAGCCGGTTCGTTGTAGCTTTCCGAAATAGAATTAGGTGGTCCGTATTTCAGGTATACCCTACCTCTGTCGGTTTGATAACCTTTGGAAATCTGTGTCGAATAAGCCATATTAACCATATTGACTTTGTCAAGATAATCAAGCCATGCTTTTTGCGGTTCCAGCGGATTGCGCTGTGACCAAAACATATAAAAGAATTTCTGTAGAGTCAGAAGATCGGCCTTATTAAGATGTGCCTGACTGAATGACATCTCCTGAAAATCAGAGATTGGTTGAAGATACCTGATGTATTCCCTTAATGTATCAATGTCGGTGATTCTTCCTGCAAATGAGTTACTAACTTTATTGTCTGCAATTTTATCTACAGTAAGCTGTATCCTGGGATTACTTCTTTGAAAGAAGAGTTTATTGAGAGCTATTTGCTCATTATTTTTATCACGAACCTCAATAACGAGATTATAATTACCTGACGGTAGCTTTGAGATATCAAACTCCCCGAAGACAACACTGACATCCGAGCCGGTTTCTTTTTTATACCTTATATAATCCTGTAGAGTTTTTCCTGTTTCCAGAATCTGAATATATGAAGAGACCAAATATTTCTCCCCCTTCCCAAGTATATTTCCTGTATTGTAAACTTCGGAATAATAGATAAGCTTATTTGCACTTTGAGAATAAAAATTTGTTATATTCGGCACAAGATCATAACCACCTCTGGAAATGATACCAGGTGTTTCAGTTTTTGAATATGACTCAACAAGCTCAATTCCCGAAACGGAAACTTTATCCTTTTCAAAGTTTATTGTGATAGGTTGGAGTGTAACATAGGGCTTAGCAAGGGTGTCGAGCAAATCCCAAATTTGTATCTCAAAATTATAATCGCCATTAGGTAAAGAGAACCTTTGCTCGTCAATAAAGTTTGTAGTATAATTTACCGAGTCGTCAGTAGCTGGGCTTTTAAGTTCGTATTTGTCATAATTTACAATTGTGTCATTTCTTTTGAACATCATTATTACCTGAACTTTTCCCTGATATTTACCATCTTCATTTTTTTCAATATGGATACTTTTGCCGCCAATTTTAAGATATGTCTCAATATACGGCCCATCCTGCGGAGAATAAAATGTGGAATATGAAAGCAATGCATTTAGTCTTTGAGCCTGAATAGATACAGTATTTAATAGGAGGAATACTAAAAAAAACAGGCCGACAAATGTTTTAGAAATTCTATTTGTTAAGTTCATGACATTAAAATTTAAAATTCACATTTACTTTGCAAAAAAAAAACAAAAATAGTTAATTATCTTTATTAAGTCAAGACAAAAAAGATTACGGTCGATTTTTTAAGTTAACGGCAATAAAGTTAGAGGAAATTATCATTGGATATAGACTGGCGAGTAGCTAAATGCTGACAGTTCTGCGTCAGAATTAAAAGAAAAGCCCACCTGTGTCTGCATTGTGCCTGTCTTATACCGGTTCTTGACAGGTTTATAAAAGCAAGACTTCCAAGAACCGGTTATACTCAAAAAAATCAAGTTTGCTTATTCGCAAACTTGATTTATTCGGCATATAAGAGGTAATTGCGGAGAGAGAGGGATTCGAACCCCCGGAGGTGTGACCCTCAACGGTTTTCAAGACCGCCGCATTCGACCGCTCTGCCATCTCTCCTAATGAGGGCGCAAAAATACAATAATTTTTAATTTGAACAATAATATTTTTCACTTCCTGAAACAAAAGCTCGAATTAAATTTCCTTAACGGCATCTACAGGCAGCCAACCAACGCTTCCGCTAGCAATACGGATTTCGTACCAGCCTCCAACCTTGTCAATAATTTTGACTTTTGAGCCTTCGTGAATGACAAAAAGGTCAACACTGCCTTCGCTCGGTGAACTTTTAACTGTAAGGGTCGGGGTAAATACAATTGCCGCCTTTTGATTATGTTCAACATTGTATTTTTCAAACGCAAGGATAAAACTTATAACTGTAATAAAAATGGCAAATACTCCAACATAGAAAGAGGCTTTTCTGATAAATACTTTATTTGACAACAGATAAAATGCAAGCAGAAGGAAGAAAACAATAAAAGAAAAAATGGTTATCCACGCCCACGTTGTTGAGTTAAATAAATTGTATGTTGCTTTCCACCAAGTCTTCAAGAATAGCACCGGCAATGGTTCTATTTTATCAACTATTTTGGTATTCGCCACCTTAAGATTAAAATTTATATCCTCATCATTGGGTGCCAGCTTTTTGGCTTTTTCGTAATACAAAATTGCCGAAGGGAAATCGTCAAGTTTAAAATAGGCATTCCCGATATTATAATAAACTTCAGGTGATTCGTAGCCATTTTGAATAACCTGAAGATAGTCATCAACGGCATTTGTATATAATTCTTTATTGTATTCTTCATTAGCCTTATAAAATAAAGTATCTATTCCTGCGGCAAATGCTGGCAGGAGATAAATTAAAAGGGCCAAAACGAAAAATACTCTTTTCATATCAATGTAATTTTGCATTTCTTATTTAAGTTCACTTTCCAATAAACTTATAGCATTAACAGCTTCATTATAAATATTCTCCATTGTTCCGCTGCTGTCTCCCGGAGCAAAGCGGGCAAATTCACAATTATTTAGTGTATTGATGAATATCTTCACCGAATTCTCTTTTACACCTTTATCAATTAAAGTAGCATAGACGGTATCCATAGACAGATTAGAAAGCGGAATGCTGAACTTGTCGCTCAAATAGCCCCACAGAGCCTGGGAAATCTCAACATAAAACTCATTCTCTTTTCCATCTTTCATAAATAAATGGGCTTTTTTCAGCCTGGAGTGAGCTACTTTCGTGGCTTTCCTGTTGCGCATCAATGCAATATTACTTCTCTTTTCAAATTCCTTTTTCCAGAAGATAACAAACAGAAGAAATAAGATTACCGGAGCTATAAGCCAAAGATAAAATGATAAAGAGTTAAAAAAGAAGACACCAATAGGTTTAAGATAGGGTGCGCCAATTTTTATATGCCTGATGTCAGTACCTATATAGTTAATATCCTTTTGATTGATACTACTGTATGAAACCCCTGAAGATGAGCCTTCACCCTTTGCAACATTAATATCATATTCTGAACTTTTTAATGTGACATATTTCTTCTTTTTCAAATTATAATAACTAAATTTCACCGGTGGGATTTTAAATGACCCCGGATTACGCGGTATTATCAGATATTCAAATGTTTTTCTTCCCGAAACTGAGTATGGTGTAGTTGTTATCTTCTTTGATATTTTCGGGTCATAGACCTCAAAATCAGGTGGAAAATTTACGTTAAGTTTGTCAACCAATTCAACATTTCCTTTCCCGCTAACTGTAAATTTTAATGTTATGGCATCATTTGCCTTACAGTCTGTTTTATCAATTGATGAACTGAAATCAAATTCACCTACAGCACCGTTATAATCGGCAGGCATATTTTGTGACGGCAACGGTTTAACATTAATTGTAACAGGCTTTGTGGTCAGGTTAATGTCAACAGTTTTGTACCTGTTAAAGAATGGATCATTAAAAAAATTATCAAAAAACGGATCGTTCGAACGTCTTTGAGTCTTAGTTTTCAGTTGAGCCTGACACAAAGCTTCGGCAGGTTCAATCACAAGTTTTCCACTACGTTGAGGAAACAGGGCAAACTTCTTTATCTCTGCAACATTAAAACGCTTCCCCTTATAAGTTTCTTCGTATTGCTTATAGCTCTTGCTGTTTTTCAGAAGATCATTAACCCAAAATCCGGGAAATGACGGTTCTTTGTTAAACTGCGGCGTTGAAATACTCACTCTGAAATATAGCTTGTAAGTAACAAGTACCTGTTCGCCCTGTATAGGATTCCTTTTATCAACAATTATCCTTATAAAAACATCATCTTTAATATCGGATGAAGAGCTACCCGACGATGATGAACCCGGCCTTACGTTACCGCTACCTACATTTCCCTGCTGCTGAGCCTGACTATTACTTTTGACAACCTGTATTTTAAGCTCGTTTGATTTATAGGTTTTGCCATCAACTTTTATTGTTGCAGGAGGAATGGTAAATATTCCTTCTTTATTTCCAATAACATAAAGTGTAAATGAGTTTTCAACTGACCTGTTAACTTTTCCGTTAATAATCTGAATACTTGAGCTTTGTGATGTATGCGGGCCCGAGATAACCATAAAATTCTTCATATCGGGAGTACGGAATTCCTTGCCATCTGCATTTAGCGTATAGGTAATCTGAAACCTTTCACCCGTACGCACAACATCCCTTGCCGTAGCATTGAAAATAACATCCTGAGCTATTGCGACAGATGTTATAATCTGTAAAACAAATAATATGAATAATATTGATTTCCTCATTTTAATTCACAAAAATATCTATAATAACTTGATTCTCCTTTTTTTATTACCAATCTTTTTCAATACTTTTTGCTTTCACACCTTTCATCTTTTGTTTTTTGACTTTTTCAAGGGTCTTTTTTTCATTATTTTTTAAAGCAGCCAGCATTCGCTCTGCGTCCTTTTTCGATATCTGTTTCGACTTCTGCTGTTGTTGCCTATTTTGATTCTGTTTTTGCTGTTGATTCTGCTGATCTTGTTTTTGCTGTTGATTCTGCTGATCTTGTTTGTCTTTCTTCTGTTTATTCTTCTGATCCTGTTTTTGCTTATCTTTATTCTTATCTTTATTCTTATCTTTGTTTTTATCTTTGTTTTTATCTTTGTTCTTATCCTTGTTTTTTTGTTGCTGTTGTTTCTTTAACATTTTTTTTGCATATTCAAGATTGTATT
>Ga0256913_10001078_pt1 | contig 14173 bp, 12 predicted proteins | sample Axial_MatmetaG_FD_185970 | JGI IMG/M metagenome (GOLD analysis project Ga0256913, IMG submission 185970) | Deep-sea worm associated microbial mat communities from Axial Seamount, Juan de Fuca Ridge, Pacific Ocean - Axial_Mat | ecosystem: Environmental > Aquatic > Marine > Oceanic > Microbial...
ATATTCAAGCAAAAGACTGTCTTTGCAATTGTACGGCCCGAAAGTTACAGGCAATTCATTATAACCGAAATTTCCATAATTCAAGCCATTACCTCGTATGGAGAAACTGTCAGAAGTATTGTTGCTGTTAAAATCCAAAGTGATCCAATAACTTTCTATCGTGTCAAAAGTTATTTCATAAGTTGCATTTTCTATATTGCATCCAAAATAATCGCAGAACGGAAATTCAATTATTCCTGAACTACAACATCTACCTTTATCCATACATATATTAATAGTATCAAATCCATGTTCTGTTATGGGATAACCGTTAAAATGCAACGGAAGGTCTTCAACGCTGTATCTATCAGACATTCCATTTGATGAAGTTAAATTAAAGGAGTCCAGGGTGTTTTTCGAATAAGTAAAGTCAAGAATAAAATTAAATGAGCTATCACTATTACATTCAATATCCCTGAATTGCATGTCGCTGATTTCACAAAAGGGGCAACAAAGAGAATGATAGTCTTCGGATGTACCGCAATCAGGATAATCTGTATCCTCGATTCTTACTAATAAAGTAGAATCACAGTCAATATCTATTGGGCCAATGTAAAAAGTGTCTTGCATTGTTACGCTATCAATCCGTGTTTGATATTTGAAATCCATGGTAGTGTAATACTCATTATTGATCATTATATCATAGGAATTACTGCCCGGATTCGTGTAATTGATAGTAAAACTGAGACTTTTTTTGAAATCATTATCACATTCATAGCCAAGCAGGTTAAGATCTCTTATATCACATGGTGGACAAGCATCACCATCAACTTTAGTTTCCATAAAACAAAAGAAATCCGATTTATCCGCTATAAATAGCAAATATGTTGTGTCTGCAATATAAAATGGTCCTATTTTAAAGGGTAGATCCTTGTATGCATGAGAACCAAATGGTGATCTGATCATTCCAATATCAAAACTATCCCCTGTATATAGATAATTGAAATCTATCATAAGGTCAAATGTCGAATCAGTACAATTGATCTTACTATATTCAAAATCGAATTGTGCACAACCACAAGGATTGCTTATACTTGTTTCTTCAAAGCAATCTGAATTATTGCTGTCTTCCACTTTAACTATATCCTCATCCGTATCATAAAATTTATCACTAATTATGTGAACAGGTAAATCATTTGTACTGTATCTATCTTTGAAATCATCATTGATATAAACATTAAATGAGTCCAAAGAGGATTGTGCTACGACAAAATTCAATTCAAATTCATAGGAAGCGTTTTCAATACAATTTTCGTTTGATAATTCAAGTCCTGATATTCCGCATTGGGAGTATGAATTTATACCGGATAAAACAGCAATGTTGAATGACAGAAAAATTATTATGTTTTTTAAGGATAACATAGGATTAAATTTTTATTATTGTTAATATATTTTTAATATATTTATTATGATATTGTATTCATTAATTAGATTAAGGATGCAATTAGAGAAAAAAACGATGCAATTTAATAGATATTTTTCAATTAGTAGTTTAAAAAAATTATTTTTGCATTCATTTAGCGATTGTATCTTCTCGGAGAGTGTTTTATTTAAAGGAAATAAATAATTTAAGTAAAAAATATTATGTTTATGAGAATGATATTATAGAATTAATTTAACAAAATAAATAATGATACAGATATTTATCACCGGTGGAACTTTTGATAAAGAATACAATTACATAACAGGAAAATTGTTTTTTAAAGATACTCACATGAAAGAACTTCTGGAACAAGGTAGAAATAATGTTCCGGTTGATATAAAAACCCTGATGATGATAGATAGCCAGGAAATGACAGATGAGGATAGAGATATTATTTTGCATAATTGCAAAAGATCAACTATTGATGATATAGTGATTACACATGGAACAGATACTATGGTTGAAACAGCTGCTGTTTTGGCAAAGGCTAATATTCCTGATAAGACTATTGTTTTAACAGGGGCTATGATACCTATTGCTTTTGGTAGCTCATCCGACGGACTTTTTAATCTTGGAGCTTCATTGGCTTTTGCTCAGGCGCTTAAACCGGGAGTTTATGTTAGTATGAACGGAAGGTATTTTAATTGGGATAATGTTGTGAAAAATAAAAAGACCGGTTATTTTGAAGAAATAAAATAATTAAAAATAAATAATTCTATTAAAAAGAAAAATACATTATAAAAAACTAAAGATATGAAATTTAAAGAACCTGAAGCATTGACAGGAGTAGCAAAATTCCACAAATTGTTTAATCTTCCAATAGTGGATAATCCTGCTATCCCTTCAAAAGAAAGAATAGGATTGAGGATTTCCCTGTTAGAGGAAGAATTAAAAGAATTGAAAAAAGCAATAGAAGAAAATGATTTGGTGGAAGTTGCCGATGCTTTTGCTGATCTTCAATATGTGCTTTCGGGGGCAATACTGGAATTCGGTCTGGGGGCAAAATTCAAAGAGCTTTTTGACGAAGTTCAAAGATCAAATATGAGTAAACCGTGCAAAACTCTTGAGGAAGCTAAACAAACTCAGGCGTATTATAAAAATAATAGAGGAATGGAATCGTTTATTGAGCAAAGAGGAGGTGAATATCTAGTATACAGGATAGGGGATGGCAAGGTTTTGAAATCAGTCAATTATTCAGCTCCAGACCTAAAAAGCATTTTGGGAAGCTGATTACGGGTATTTAAAACAAGTATTTAAGTTGTAGTGAATGTCGATTAAAATAAAAAATATATACAAATCTTATGATGAACAGATAGTTCTCAATAACATATCTTTTGAGGTAAAAAACTCGGAAATATTGGGATTTCTGGGTCCAAATGGAGCGGGTAAAACCACTACAATGAAAATAATAGCGGGTTCGCTTATTCAGGATTCCGGATCGGTAGAAATCGACGGTCAGGATATTTTGGAAAATGTAATTGAAGCAAAGAAAAAAGTCGGGTATCTGGCAGAGAATAATCCATTATACCCTGAAATGTATGTGAAAGAATTTCTTTATTTTATAGCGGATATTTATGATATCAAAGATAAAAAGAAAAGAGTAGAGGACTTGATAGAATTAACAGGGTTGACGAAAGAACAGAATAAGAAAATAGAGCAATTATCCAAAGGTTATAAGCAAAGGGTTGGTCTTGCACAGGTATTGATGAATGACCCTGAAATATTGATATTGGATGAACCCACAACAGGTTTGGATCCAAATCAATTGAAAGAAATAAGAGAGTTGATAAAAAATATGGGAAATGATAAGATCGTGATCTTCTCCACTCATATTATGCAGGAAGTAAAGGCTCTTTGTGACAGGGTAATTATTCTCAATGAGGGTAATATTGTTGCTGATGATAAGATAGAGCACTTGGATGATTATGTAAATAGACAGTTCAAATATGTTTATGTGGAATTTGATGAGAAGATAGAACACGAAAAACTAAGAGCTTTGACATCGATAAAAACCATAGAAAAGACAGACACCAATTTTTATAAAATAGCAGGCGAAGATGATTATCTAATGAGAAAAGAAATATACAATTTTGCAAAAGAAAATAATTACACTCTCTTGTCAATGCATAAAGAAAATGTAGATGTCGAAAATATTTTTAGTAAGCTAACGGGAAATTAAAATATGTTTGCAATATATAAAAAAGAATTACGCAGTTTTTTTAGTTCCTTGACCGGATATGTTGTCATAGCTGTCTTCCTAGTGATTACCGGATTGTTTATGTGGTTGTTTACGGACACAAGTGTGATAGAATACAGTTATGCTTCATTGGATACTTTATTTTATCTTGCACCCACATTGTTTACTTTTTTGATTCCCGCTATTACGATGAAAAGTTTTTCAGATGAAAGACAAAAGCAGACAATGGAATTATTAATGACAAAACCACTAACTAACACTCAGATCATTTTAGGTAAATATTTTGCTTATTTTACTTTGATCATTTTTGCGATATTACCGACTCTGATTTATTATTATTCAATTTATCAATTGGGAGCGCCAAAAGGAAACATTGATACAGGTGCTGTCATTGGTTCGTATATTGGGTTGATATTTTTAGCTGGGGTTTTTGTCTCAATAGGAATATTCAGTTCTTCTTTAACAAAAAATCAGGTAGTTGCATTTGTAATAGCAATTCTAATAAGTTTTATATTTCACTGGGGATTTGATTTTGTAAGTAGATTACCGGTATTTTGGGGTGTTTGGGATGATATGATCCAAAAAATCGGAATTGATTATCATTATAGTTCCATAAGTAAAGGTTTGATAGATACCAAGGATGTAATTTATTTTATATCTCTGGCAATAGTTTTTCTGGTTTTTACCGATTATATATTAAAGAAAAGAAAATATTGATTTGAAAAAGAAAAATGACATATTTACTCCTTTATTGGTAGCTGCAATTATTATTTTAGTAAATATAATTGCACAGTATTATTATAAAGCATTTGATTTTACGGATGATAAGAGATATACTCTTTCAGATTCAACAGTGAAATTATTGAAAGAGCAGAAAGATGTGATATTTGTAAAAGTGTTGTTAGATGGAGAGTTTCCTGCCGGTTTTGTCAGATTGCAAAAAAGTGCCGGGGATATTCTCAATGAATTCAGGTCTATTAATCCTAAAATAGATTTTGAATTTGAAAATCCTCTTGATGGTACTGCTGCTGAAATTAATAAGGCTAAAGAACAATTAAGAAAACAGGGAATTTTACCTGTAACTTTATTTATAGGTGAAGGCAATTCCAGGACAGAGAAAAGTATTTATCCGTATGCTATATTCAATTTTGGCAAAAGAGTGTATGTGGTTAATCTCTTGGAATCCCAGGTGCCCGGAGTTCCTCAAGAGGAGGTCTTGAATAATTCTGTGGCGCTTTTGGAATATAAATTTGCCAATGCCATACAAAAATTAAGAATGCAAAAGAGGGGTGAGATAGTTTTTATAACGGGAAAAGATGAGATCGATGATTTTCATTTGGCATCATTATACAAAAAACTTGGAAGATTCTATAATGTCAATAAACTGAATATTGACAGTACATACAAAATAACAAGCGATATAGACTTGTTGATAGTTCCCGGTCCTGTTAAGAAATTTAGTAAAAAAAATCAATTTGTAATTGATCAGTATCTTATGCATGGTGGTAATATAATCTGGATGATAGATAAGATCCATGCAGATCTGGATAGCATAAATAAGCATAAGTTTTACACACCGGAATTGATAGATAACGGTCTTGATGATTTGTTTTTTAAATATGGAGTTCGTATTAATCCTGTTCTGGTACAGGATCTGCAATGTACCAAAATACCACAAGTGATAGGTATGAACGGAGGAAAACCACAGATAGAAAATTTTCCCTGGTATTATGATCTGCTGGTAAATTCGATATCAGATCACCCTGTCTCAAAAGGATTGAGCGATATTTATATGCCTTTTGTTAGTACGATAGATACAATAAAAACATCACCGGAAATAAAAAAGACGGTTTTGCTTACATCTTCACGCAGGAGTAGATATCAATTGTATCCTATGAGGCTTACATATCAAATATTGCATTATAAGCCGGATATCAGTTTGTTTAACAAATCATTTTTGCCTATTTCGGTATTAGTGGAAGGAAAGTTTACTTCTTTTTTCAAAAATCGCCTTACATCGGAGACTAAAGATATGCTTGAAAAGATCGGAGATAAGTTTATAGACCATAGTGAGAAAAAAGGTAAAATGATCTTTGTCGGAGATGCGGATTTTGTTAAAAACCTGTACAATTCAAAAACGGGAGAATTTACGCCGATAGGATTCAATAAATGGGAGAACCATAAGTTTGAAGGAAATGAAGATTTTATTATCAATTCGGTGGAATATATGATGGATGAATCGGGAATATTATCTGCCAGAGCCAAAAGAGTGAAGTTGCGACTTCTTGACAAAGCAAAACTGATGAAAGAAAAAACCAAATGGCAACTTATTAATATCCTTGTGCCATTGATTCTGTTATCTCTTTTTGGCATAGCATTCAATTACTATAGGAAAAGAAAGTATAGTTGATAGAAATTATGAAATTTTGCTATTTTCAGTGTTTTCATGAGAATGGAAATAATTATGTGATTTTATCTGTTTGTATATTGTTTTTATCAACAGATCATGCTTATTGAAAAAATGCCCTCTCTTGCAAAGAAAGATAAAGATTCTTTTGATATAGTAATTATTGCACAAAAGAGGGCGATGAGAATGCTGATATCTTTAATATAGAATAGATATCTGATATGATCATGAAAAAAAATGAGTACCAATGTAATCTTTCGTTGACTTTTCAACAATCTTTAAATAAAATATTATAGAAAACACCATTTTTTGTAAATCAGCGTTTTGTTATAAGCACTATATATAAAATATTTCACTTCCTGGAGCATATATTGAGCCTACTTTCTTACCGTCTAGATACACATTTGCATTTCCTTTGGAACCATGTTCCACATAAGCAACCCCGTCACTATTAGTATAAAAATCTCTTGTGAATCCTAAACTTGCAAATCCGGTGAATTCCAAAACAACTCTTACACCTTTTACTAATTTGTTATTTCTGTATACTGTAATTTTGGATGTTAGCATATATATTTATTTTATGCAAAATTAAGTAAAAAAAATAACATTATTTTTCCCTAAAACTGTGAAATGGTACTTTTAAGCCGTGAACATAGTGATTTCACCCCATGAAACAGTCAATTTCGCCCATGAAAAAAATTTGCATTAGTGAAATTTTGACTAAAAAGTCGATTTTTAATCAAAAAATATTGTTTGTCTTTTCATAAAATAGAATAAATTTTTTACTTTTAATCAAAATTAATCTTATGAGTAAAATATTAGTTCTCGGTGCTGGAATGGTTGGCAGTGCAATGGCAATTGATCTGGCTGTAAAACATAATGTGACAGTTGCAGATATTGATGCAAATTCATTGAATAAAGTTAAAGAAAAATATTCCGGTTTGGAAATAGTGGAATTGGATGCAACACGTAAGGAAGATCTGTGGGAAAAAATAACAGATTTTGATTTGATTGTAAGTGCTGTTCCCGGATTTCTTGGTTACAAAACATTGAAATACATTATAGAGGGCGGAAAAGATGTAGTGGATATTTCATTTTTTCCGGAAAATGCTTTGGATTTGAATGATCTTGCTAAAAAACATAATGTAACAGCTATAGTCGACTGTGGTGTTGCTCCCGGTATGGGTAACATCTTGCTCGGTTATCATAATGAAAAAATGAAAATATCAAATTTTTTATGTCTTGTTGGAGGACTTCCTAAAATTCGAAAATGGCCCTTTGAATATAAAGCCCCGTTTTCTCCCGTTGATGTGATAGAGGAATATACAAGACCGGCAAGATATGTCGAAAACGGTAAACTTATTGTAAAAGAAGCTCTTTCCGATAGTGAGTTTGTTTATTTTGATGGAATAGGTACTTTGGAAGCATTCAATTCGGATGGTTTGAGATCTTTGATATTTACTATGCAGGATATCCCTAATATGAAAGAGAAAACATTGAGGTATCCGGGGCATATTGATAAGATAAAGGTTTTGAAATCAAGTGGTTTTTTTGATAAAGAACCAGTGGTTGTTAATGATAATTTAATTTCCCCTCTGGATTATACTTGTAAAATTCTGTTTGACGAATGGAAATTGAAAGATGGAGAAGAAGAGTTTACAGTTATGAGAATTGTCATTGAAGGAGAAAAGTATTTAGGAGAAAAAATCAAGATAATATATGATCTTTATGACAGCTACGATAAAAATACGGGGACTTCCTCTATGGCAAGAACAACGGGCTATACAGCTACTGCAGCGGCTAATTTGATACTCGAAGGATATTTTGATAAAAAGGGTGTTTTCCCTCCTGAATTGGTCGGTAAGTATGAGAAGTGTTATGATTATATATTGAATTATCTGAAGGAAAGGGATGTGATATATAATTATTCTGAAAGAAAAATATAAATTTACTTAAATCCGGTTGTAGATTATTAACTATAGAATGTAATAATTGCATTCAGCTGTGAAATTAAAGTATTTTAATAGAATAAAATGATGAATTCATTATATTCTTGTTATATATATTATTTTTGAATTAAAATTTATGGAAATGAATGATAGTCATGAGAATGACATTAAAGTTTTTGTTGATTCATTTTATCAGTTAAGTGATAAAAAGGTAATTGTTGATGATGGATTGCTTGAATACCAATTCAAGGTATTCGAATCACTTATTCATTTTCTGATCGAAGGAGAAGGCTTGGTTTTTAATACGCTTTTTGCAAAGATATCTTATTTGGGACTGAAATACCAAATCAATAAAAGACTTGTATTTGATCTTCATATTTACAGAAAAGAATTTGATAATAATTATAAAAATTTAAGCAAGAAAGCGACTTTTAATCTGGGGTTGTATCTGATAGGTGAATTATTGGATCTGACAGGCTATACAAATATTTTTTCTAAAAAGCACAAAAGACCTGAATTTGAAATTAGAAGAAAAAGATATAAAGGAAGAAGACTGTATGGGAGATTTTTGTTGACCGGTAAAAAAAATAGTGAAGAATATATACTTATTGATGAGGAGAATCCCGGTGAGGAATTGGTTATGAGAACGGATAATCTGGATGTTTTTCGACATTCATTGGAATATATAAATAATAAAGTAGAGAATAACGATCTTCCCCTTACGATTACATTGATTTATATTGATATTGATTCATCTGATACATTATTGCCTCAGGTTTTGGTGCTTCAGCCTGATTTTCTGGTTGATGTAACATCCATTGCAGAATGCTTCAAACATACCGGTGGGGATGCGAGGTATTATTTGCTGAATAAATTTTTACCTAAACCTAAGAACAAATATATAACTATAGGGAATACTGTTAATTTCTTTCTGGACGAATTAATGAGTAATAGTGAGTTGGAATTTAATGATCTGATATATGATATTTTTCATATTGATCCGGTTATGTTTGCACTGATGAGTGATAAAGAAGTCAAAGATATAGTAGCAAACCTTCGTGTGCATTTTGAGAATTTGAAGAGAGTGGTAGATGAGGATTTTAAGAATATTTATATCGAACGAGAAAAATGTATATTGGAACCTAGTTTTTATTCACCTGTTTTTGGAATTCAGGGAAGGTTGGATATCTACTACCAAAAAGAAAATTCAAATGAAGCTGCTATTGTCGAATTGAAATCGGGAAAGTTGTTCAGAGCAAATACCTATGGATTGAATACAAATCATTATACGCAGACTCTTTTGTATGAAATGATGATAAAATCCGTTTTTGATTTTAAAGTCAAACCTGTTAATTATATACTGTATTCTGTTTTGGAGGAAAATAATATTCGATTTGCCCCTTCTATTTCTGCGCAGCAAAAAGAAGCTATTTCTGTCAGGAATGATATAATCGCTATTGAAGAAGAAATAATAAATTCAAGAGAGGATATTGGTTTTTATGAAAAAATTAATATTGATAATTTCCCAGCTGCTGATGGATTTTTGAAAAGGGATATAGAGAAATTGCAGTTGTTGTTAAAGAATATGGATGATACGGAATTGATGTATTTCAGCCATTTTGCATCATTTATTGCCATGGAACACAGACTTGCGAAGATTGGTTACTCCAGAGGAGAGAGAAGTATTGGACAATCGGCATTGTGGTTGCTTAACGATAAAGAAAAAGAGGAACAATTTTCAATATTAAGAAACCTTAAGATAACAAAAGGCTATCTGGAAAATGATAACTCACTGATTATCCTGAAACCCACAGATTCGACCAATGAACTTGCAAATTTCAGAAAAGGTGATATTGTGTTGCTTTATCCTGCAAGAACAAAAAGTAATAATAAGATCAGAAGTCAGGTTTTTAAATCCACCATTATAGGCTTAAACGGAAAGGAGATAAAACTTAAGCTTCGAAACAAAATTCAAAATAATTCTCTTTTTGAAAAATATGATCATTGGAATATTGAACATGATTTTCTGGATAGTGGTTTTTCCAAAATGTATCGTAGTATGCTCAAATTTTTCGCAGAAGATAAAGAAAAACGAAAATTGATACTGGGTTTGCAGGCTCCTGAAATACCGGATGAGCAAACCGGTATATTCAGGATGGATGACCTTACGGAGAATCAAAATGATATGGTTGATTTGATTATTAATTCAAAGGATTATTTTTTGCTTTGGGGACCTCCGGGGACAGGAAAGACAAGCAAAGTGATTAAGCGCACAGTAAGCGAATTATATGAAAAAGGTGAAAATATCATGCTCCTTGCATATACAAACAGAGCTGTTGATGAATTATGTGAGGCTGTTGAAAGCATTTCTCCCGCTATGAAAAATAAATATATCCGGATTGGATCCCGTTTCTCATCGGGTTCTGAATATGTCGATAATCTATTTGACAATAAGATAAGAAATATTCGATCAAGAGTAGAATTGAATCAATTAATCGATAAACACCGTATATTTATTTCTACCGTTAGTTCACTTCAGGGAAAAGAAGAACTGTTTCTTGTAAAAAAATTCAATACCCTTATAGTAGATGAAGCATCCCAGCTTTTAGAACCGATGCTTGTTTCCATATTGCCTAAATTCGATAGATTTATTTTGGTCGGTGACCATAGACAATTGCCTGCCGTAGTTATACAAAACGGTAGAAATGTCGAAGTGAAAAATAGCAGATTGCTCGATATAGGATTAAAAGACTTAAGCAGTTCATTGTTTGAAAGATTGTTTCAACGAGCGATCAACAAAGGATGGGATCATGCTTATGGTATGCTAAAGGAGCAAGGCAGAATGCATAAAGATATTATGAATTTTGCTAATATGAATTTTTATTCAGGGAAATTGGAGGTAATAGAATCGATTGACAGGTTAATTGCTGACAGGAATCTGAAAACCGAAAATGAATTTCAAAAGGAGCTGCTCAAAAAAAGAATGGTTTTTATTCCGGTTGAAGCTGATCAATCATTGTCAAAAGTAAATAAATATGAAGCTGGAAAAGTCCGGGATATAGTCAGGGAATTGTTGGATGTATTTGAACTAAACGGAATAGAGCTTAAAGATAAGTCTATCGGTATCATTACAACTTTTAGGGCTCAGATAGCTAAGATAAAGAACGAACTCGAAAAAGCGCATATTGATATCTCAAAGATCAGTATTGATACGGTTGAAAGATATCAGGGTAGTGCCAGGGATATTATTATCTATTCTATGAGTATTAATTCCGTTTCCAGATTCAAACAAATAGTTTCTGTTGATAAGAACGGTATAGATAGAAAATTGAATGTTGTCATCACCAGAGCTAAAGAACAGTTTATTTTATTGGGCAATAAGGAGATAATCAAGACAGACGAACTATATTCCAATCTTATCGAGGAATGTGAAGAGATCAATATTGAAAAAGAAGTAGTGAAGAAAAAGGATAGGGGGGCAATTCAGGAATAAAAAAAAGTTGAGACCTGCGTTCAGGCTCAACTTTTGAGTCAAATTTGTATTATGAATTAACTATTTCCTAAAATAAAGGAGAATTTCACTCCTTGCAATCATTCAAAAGTTATATTTTCGGTTTTCTTTTTCCGAAGTCTTTGTTGAATGATTTTCTTGTTCCGGATACTAAAGCCTTTTTAGTATAAATATCCCTTGTTTCTTTAAGAAAAGATTTTGGTCTTATTCCGTTGAAATAAGGTGCCGGAAAAAATTCTGATTGTCTCATACTCAATTTTTTTATAAAATTATTTCAAATTACATTTAAAGTGAAACAGAATAATATTTTGCAAAAGTATAATTAAATTCCTATAAAAACAAATAAATTTTATAAAAAATCAATAAACAGTATAAAATATTGCCTGCTTTATGGTGATATAACGTCAAAACATTATAAAAAGTTTCATTTTTATTAAAAAAGTAATTAAAAAATTAAGAAATGCATATTTACGACACTTGTATGTTTTTTTTTAATATTCAAACCAACTAAAGATATTGGTGCCGTATTTTCTCGAGTTTAGAAAATTAGGGATTTTAGAAAAATCATGTCGTTTATCATGCTCCAATATGAAAGTTCCGTTTTCTTTAAGGATTTTTTTCTCAAATATTTTTTTTATAAGTTCTTCGGTGAATCTGTAATCATAGGGCGGGTCTGCAAATATCAAGTCAAATTTATTGATATTTTTATCCAGAAACATAAGAACATCTGATCTGATGATCTTCAATTCTTGATGAAGAGAGAGATGCTGTTTTATATCATTGAAAAAACGAACACAATGATATGATTTGTCAACATAAGTGATATTGGAACAACCTCTTGAAACGAATTCTAGACAAATACTGCCGGTACCACCGAAAAGATCCAATACTGATATATCTTCAATATCTATTTGATTGGCAAGAATATTAAACAAGCCTTCTTTTGCCATATCCATGGTAGGTCTGGTATGGCATTTTTTCAATGGAGGATTGAATCTTCTTCCTTTAAATTTGCCGCTGATTATTCGCATAGTGACAGGGCATATAAATCAAAGAAATAATGCTTTGGCATTCCGAGAAACACATTGGAAAAGGATAAACGCGGAATATTTTTAACAAAGGAGATATTTTTTATGTGTTCATAAAGTAATTTATACGCAGAAGAATCAGAATCTATTCTTCCTGATATTATTACGTTTGCTTTATTTACCGGAATAACATTATTTGATAAATTGGCAGTTATATAATACAAAATATCTTCTTTAGAATCTATAGAATACACATTTGTTTGAATAAAATCACCGTTTTTAAAAACTGCTGTTTGAAGATGGTTATTATTCAGATTAGCGATTAATGTATTTTCATATGAATCTATAAAATCATATTTTGGAATAAAGATCTCATTAGAGTGATGAAATTTCACTTTATTGAAATCATCTTCCAGGAACTTTTTCAAATGCTTTGGGAAAAGGAATAAATTGTATAAATCGATTTTTGAAATATGTTTTTTTATTATTTCGTATTCTTTCTCATATTGCTTGATTGATGTTGCAGCAAGGAGTTCTTTTTTAATACTGTCTTTATAGAGATTTTTAGGAATAAGTGAAAAGTCGGGATTTTCTATCGCTATTGAAACTTCTTCTATATCGTTATGGAGCAGATTATTTTCTTCAAACAGAGTCTTGATATAATCTTGGTCAAAGTAATAGTTCTCTTTCAGATCAAGAATTTCTTTGACAGCTATTATTTTACCATTTGATATTTGCGATATGCTATAAAGCAAATTGTCCCCGGTGATGATCGAGGACAATTTGTATTTTATATTATTTTTAAATAATTCCGAACTTTTTATATTTATTCCGATCATTCCCAGTTTCCCGTTAGATTAGGTGAATTCAAATCTCCAAATTTAACCATATTTTCAGGATCGTAACCGGTTTCATATTTTTTATATGCTTTATTAGCATATTTACCCATAAAATCACTATACCGAGCTCCGGCTTCTACCACGTTTACTTTTGTCTTTTGATAATCGATCTCTCCTGCTTCCATAAAAAACTTCTTGCCTCCTGCATATGGAATATACGGTAGAGAATCCAAAATGATTTTCATTTTTGTCAAAGAATCCAATGCACTAAAATATATAGTATCATATTCGACTTTATCTTCTGTGCCAATTTCATCAGGGTTACCGATGATCTTAATAACAGGAATACTATCGTTTTTCAATACGTTGATCAATGTATCAAAATTATTAGCAAAAGAATCGGTGATCTCCCTGAATATTTCCTGTGATTTTCTTATATCTTTCAATCTGTTAATCACAACTTTTTCCCTTCTGACCTTTTCGTCTGTAAATCTAATCGGCTCAGCTATACTTTGATATAAAAAATATGCAAAAGCTACTATTAACAAAACTAAAATTAAATTAATTACATATTTCATATGAATAAAGTTTAAATTTTAATAATTAACAATATTTTATTAATAAATTCTCATAAAATAAAAGAACATTATAAAAATTCATTTTCACAATATTAAAACTTTTTTTCTATTGTTTAAAATAAATAACGAAAAAAAAATCCTATTTTCCTTAAATTTTCCTGAAAAATATAAGATAAAATTTGTAAGGCTGTAAATATGATAT
>Ga0256913_10001079_pt1 | contig 14171 bp, 11 predicted proteins | sample Axial_MatmetaG_FD_185970 | JGI IMG/M metagenome (GOLD analysis project Ga0256913, IMG submission 185970) | Deep-sea worm associated microbial mat communities from Axial Seamount, Juan de Fuca Ridge, Pacific Ocean - Axial_Mat | ecosystem: Environmental > Aquatic > Marine > Oceanic > Microbial...
TAATTTTGTGCCTTGGGCATTTAATAATCAAAATAGAGCCGAATGGGCTAAAGACTTGAATATTAAAACAATGGCTGAAAATTCCGAATGCGAAATACTTTTTTGGGTAGGTTGTGCAGGCTCGTTTGATGAGCGATACAAAAACGTATCCAAGGCATTTGCACAAATTATGCAAAAAGCGGGTGTGGAATTTAGAATTTTAGGTACGGAAGAAAAATGTTGCGGAGATTCCGCCCGTAGGCTCGGTAACGAATATTTAGCTCAAACCTTAATGCAAGAAAACATCGAAACTCTTAATAAATACGGAGTAAAAAAGATTGTTACCGCCTGTCCGCACGGATTTAATATCTTAAAAAACGAATATCCGCAATTCGGCGGTAATTTCAAAGTCTTGCATCATAGCCAGTTTATTGATAACTTAATAAAAACAAATAAAATTTCTTTAAAATATGCCGGGAAAACAAGTAAATTAACTTACCACGATTCATGCTATTTAGGTAGGTATAATTCACTTTACGAAGAACCCCGTCATGCTTTGGAAAGTTTGAGAACAATTGAAATAATTGAACCGGAGAGGACGAAGGAAAAAGCTTTCTGTTGCGGTGCCGGTGGCGGCAGAATGTTTTTGGAAGAAGATAGTGAAATCAGAATCAATGAAAACAGAACAAAAGAATTATTAAGCACAAATGTTGATACAATTGCTTCCGCTTGTCCGTTTTGTATGACAATGATAAACGACGGCTTAAAATCTGAAGATAAAACGGAAAAAATAGCGGTTAAAGATATTGCGGAGATTGTTCTTGAACATATTAAATAACTTATTACTTAACTTAACTAAAACGATGGAGGACTCATGAGTCAATCATATCAAGATTTACAAGACCTGTTAAAAGGAATGGAAACAGATATTCAAAAATTTTACGAAAAAGGACAAGCGGCAGCTGGTACTCGCCTTCGTAAAGCTTTAAGCGAATTAAAGAAAAAAGCACAAGACATGAGAAACGAAATTCAAACAATCAAAGCGGAAAGAAAAGGATAATTTCGGGTTACTTTGATTTTTTACGCCGCCACTTAATTTATTCAAGTGGCGGCTTTTTTATTAAAATAGGATGATTTTATTTAAATATGAATAATGCTTCTCTTATTATATTGTTTCTGTTTGTGTTTGTTTCGCTTCGGGCACAAAATAACAATGTTAACTCCCTTGAGTTTGCTTTTACCGGCGACATTATGTGTCATTCCACGCAGTTTAAGTTTGCCGCTGTCGGAAAAGATTCTTTCGATTTTAAACCGGCCTATCGAGAAATAAAACCATATTTTGATAATTGTGATGTTGTTGTGGGAAATCTTGAAACGGTTGTTGAAGTTAAAGGCGTAAAATATTCGGGATATCCGGTCTTTAATACTCCCAAGGATTTTCTTGAAGGATTAAAATTTGCGGGATTCAATATCCTCTCTACGGCAAATAATCACGCTTACGATCTTAAAGAGCGAGGGGTTTTAAGCACAATTAATCATATTCATTCCGCCGGAATGGATAATGTTGGAACTTATAAAACCGAAAGGGAAAGAGATTCCGTCTGTCTGTTTGAAAAAAACAGAATAAAATTTGCAATTCTTTCATATACGTACGGAGTTAATTTATATACCATTCCCGATGAAAAATCTTTTTTGGTGAACAGAATTAATGAGGAATTAATAAAAAAGGATATTATTAATTACAGAAACGAAGGAGCTGATTTAATCATTCTGTTTTTTCATTTCGGGAAAGAATATGCAAAAGTACCCGACAAATTTCAGAAAGAATTGGTTGCCAAAGCGATTAAATTCGGAGCGGATATCATTATAGGATCGCATCCGCATACATTGCAACCGGTTAAATTTTTTAAATCGCAAGGAAAGATTGATACGGGTTTTACTGCTTATTCCCTCGGTAATTTTATTTCCAATCAAAGATGGAGATATTCCGACGGAGGTGCAGTTCTTAATTTTTCCGTGGAAAAAAATATGAATAACGGCAAAATAAAATTAAAATCGGTTAAATATTTGCCGATTTGGGTTTTTAAAGGATATACTGATAATGGTTCCGAGTATGTAATTTTGCCGGCCGATACGGCAATAAACGATACACATCTCACATATTTAGAAAGCAACGATTTAAAATTAATGCGTGAATGTTATTACGATACAAAAGAAATTTTGCAAAAAGAAACAAAAAAAATTTCAATAGATTCCATACCTGCAATCAGAAAAAGACAGAAAGCAAAAAAATTATCGGAACTTAATTATTTTGTCGATATTCCTTTAAAAAACACCGAAAGTAAAAAAACAAATGCAACTTATATTATCATGGATTCTCTAAATATAAATTATCCTAAACTACCTTTTAATATTAACTAAAAGATGTTTAAATTTATATATTTACAGTGATATTATTAACAATTTAGATAGGTTGAAAATGAAAAAAAATGCGGTAATTATTTTTATGTTCTTTTTTTTATTGATAGTTGGATGTAGTAAAACCGAACGGGACAATGAATATTATCAACTTGCTAAAAAAAGTTTAAACGAAAAAAAATATTATGATGCACTAAAATATTTTCAAAAAATTGTTGATGAATATCCTAAAAGCAAACATTATAAAGATGCATTATTACAAACCGGAGAACTGACTCAGGGCCTTGTTGACAAAAAACTTACTAAAAAAGAAGCCTATAAAAAAGCGATTGAAATTTATATAAAATTCCAAAAAAAATATCCCCAAGATGGCAAAGCTCCTCAAGCCCTTTTTATGACCGGCTTTTTGCAAGCGAACGAATTAGGCAAACTTGAAGAGGCAAAGGCAACTTACAATAAATTTTTGGAACTATATCCGAACTCCGAAATGGCACAATCGGCAAAAGCCGAACTCGAAAATTTAGGGTTGTCGCCCGATCAAATACTTGAACAAAAAATTAAAAACAATAAGTGAATAATAACGCAAAACAGAGCGGAACCCGATTAACCCCTTCTCTTATTTCCAAGCTTAATTCTCTTGAATTAAAAGCTAAAATGGTTGTGGAGGGTTTTAAAGTAGGGCTACATCGTTCTCCTTATCACGGCTTTAGTGTTGAGTTCAGTGAACACAAGGCGTATATGCAAGGCGATCCCATTAAAAATATCGATTGGAAAGTTTACGGCAAAAGTGATAAACTTTTTATTAAACAATACGAAGAAGAAACAAATTTGTCGGCGAATATTTTGCTTGATATAAGTGGCTCTATGGATTACAAACATAAAGGGGAGATTACGAAATTAGAGTATGCCAAAATACTTGCCGCAAGTTTAAGCTATTTGATGATTTCGCAACAGGATTCTGTGGGGTTATCTTTTTATTCAGAAAAAATCAAAACATATTTCCCTCCGCGTTCCACAAAAATATACTTACAAACATTACTGAAAGAACTTGATAATGTTGTTGCTTCCGACAAAACAGAAACTGCCGAATCCCTTAATTCCATTGCGGAAAAGATAAAGAAAAGAGGCGTTGTAATAATAATCTCCGATTTTTTTGACAATGTGGCTTCTATTTTAACAGCCCTTAAACATTTTAAATATAAAAAAAACGAAGTAATTGTTTTTCAAATATTAGACCCGGTTGAGAAAGATTTTGCTTTTGCGCAAGATGCTATCTTTGTGGATAAAGAAACTGCGGAAGAAATTACCACGCAACCCCATCAAATTCAAAAAGCATATCAAACGGCAATGAGAGATTTTTTGGAGAAATTAAAAAGGGAGTGCCTTAACAATAAGATTGAATATAACCAAATTGATACAACAACACCCTTCGATAAAGCGTTATTTGCTTACTTTAAAAAGCGAAGTAAATTAAATTAAAAAAAGGATTATTTATATTGTATAAAGTGTTGCCTTTTTTATACAGCAATCCATTTTTGAAGACAAATAAATGTTTTATGCAGAAATAATGTTTGTTTTTCTTTAATAATTGGGGAAAATATTAAAACAACATCTTGGCACAATCTATGTATAAAGATTGGAAAACAAACGGAGGATAAAATGAAAAACGGATTATGGATTTTTGTTTTATTTGTAGCAATTTCTTTTACGGGATGTTACACCAGCTTTTCCCCTCGCGATGCGGAATCGGAGGCCTACGGAAAATTAAGTAAAGGATTCTATGATTCTCCCGACATTGCTTCCGCTTATGATTCTTTAGACTTTGAAGAATATGGTTCTGTGGAAGAATATCCTCAAAATGATAATGATGTTACAGTTGTAAATAATTATTACGGTGATTCGTGGGATTGTCCTCCTCTCTATTATAATGATTACTCTTTTAGCGGCGGCTTCGGGTTTTACGGTGCATATTATGACCCGTTCTATTCTTCCTATTATTCTCCTTTCCATACGGTTTATTATCCCAATTATGCTTCTTCTTATATTAATGTGTACGGAGATGCTTACTTTGGCTGGTATTCCCCGAATTATTATGGTGGGAGATATTTTTCTCCTTCTCCCGTACGATACAGAACTTATCAAGTTGCGTCGTCGTATAACACCGGTTCTTCTTTACGTAATACAAGAGGAAGAACAACTTTATCAAGAAGAAGCCGAAATACTTCCGGCGGAATGGTTTCCCGAACAGGAAATTATGCTTCAGTAAATAGTGCAAGCAGACTTAAAGGTTTCGATTTGGATAGGGATTTGGTTGTTACAAAAAGAGTGAATAACAGTGAGAAAATTTCCGGTTCTTTACGCAATGCCGGCATAACAAAAACCGATAATGCAAGGTCGGTTTCAAAAAGAAGTACGAATTTGTCCCGCAGACGCATTGCCGGCGAAAAAGGATACAGAATATTGGCAAGCAGATCAAGCAGCCGTGCTGCAAAAAGAACATACGGCAGAACACATCCGCAGAGTGTAAAAAACAAAAAAGTAAATAAAAGCAGAAGTAAAAGAACATATTCTTCCTCAAGAAGTTCAGGTTCAAGAAGTTCATCATCACGCTCGTATTACAGGCCTCCATCTCGTTCAAGTAACAGAACGCCTAGTGTTTCGGGGTCTTCACGGGGCAGTCGCTCCGGTAGAAGTTATTCCGGTTCAAGAAGTTCGTCGCGAAGCAGTTCATCTTCATCACGAAGTTCCAAGAAGACGCGAAGAAGATAACGAGATTACAATTAGCAAATTAGTAACCATTTAACTAACACTTTTGTTGTTAAACAGGATTGTTGTGCCCATTAAAATTTTGAATTAAAAACGCAGGTGATAAAATGAAAAATAAATGGAAAATATTATTGCTCATATTATTAATGATTACATTCTCTGCAAATATTTTTGCACAAAACGAAAACGATGCTGTTCGCTTGGCTTTGCCGGGAGTTTTATCCAACGCCAGGGCTTTGGGAATGGGTAACGCTTATATTACAAACGGAGATGATTATTCGGCAATGTTTTTTAATCCAGCCGGGTTGGCTCTTTCCAACTATTCTCAATTAACCGGAAGTTTTTATCATCGCATTTATGAAAACAACTCAACTTTTTTCGGAGAGAATGATACATATAAAAATAATTCTACACAATTCGGGCAATTGGGTTATCTTTACAAAGCTCCCGCAACACGCGGAAGTTTGGTTTACGGATTCGGATACCAGCAGGATAAAGATTTTACTTCTTCCCTAAGTTTTGAAGGATATAATCCTAACGATAATTCCATGATTAAATATTTAACCGATAAAAATGATGATATCCCTTTTTTGCTCGGATTAAGTTACCCTTTGGTGGATGCGGATAACAATTATATTAAAGATACAACTCACATAAAAGGGGATTTAACACAAAGCGGAAATATTTTGGAAAGCGGAGGCATTAACCGTTACAATTTCGGAATTGCCGTTGAAGCGGCTAAAGGAGTTTTTATTGGCGGAAGTGTTAATTATTTATCAGGTACTTATAAAAACGAAAGAGAATATTATGAAGACGATTGGGATAATTTTTATGTTGATCCAACGGATATTAACGACCCTAACACTCGTGATTTTCAAACATTCTATTTAAATGATAAAATTGATTGGGACTTATATGCATGGGAATTTCGCTTAGGATTTATAATAGATTGGATGCATTTTATCCGGCTCGGCGGTTCCGCAAAACTTCCTACAACTTTTCATATAAAAGAAAATTATCTTATCAAAGGTTATTCCCAATTTGACGGGGATTATTTTATAGATTTGCTCCCCTCCGAAAGTATGGTAAGATACGAAATTAAAACTCCGTTGGAATTTTCATTAGGGGCATCAATAGATTTGTATTTACTTACGATTAATGCACAAGCAACTTTTATAGATTATACACAAATGGAATTTTCCGGCGAATTGAATCAATCTGCAATTGATGAAAACAACAGAGTTATTCACGATAATTTTAGAACGGTACTTAATTATAACATTGGTGCCGAAATGAAAATTCCTTTTACACAAATATTTGCACGAGCCGGTATTATGTATTATACATCACCTTACAAAGACGACCCGAAAGAATTTAATCGTGTTTTTCTTAATGCAGGTGCGGGAATTATTGCAGGTAATGCGTTTAAGTTCGATGTAGCTTACTCCTACGGTTTCTGGAATACATATACGGATAATTACGGATATGATGAATCACGTATTTATCAGAGTATTAATTCGCATACATTTATGCTTACAACAACAATTCTATTCTAAAAGATAAAAACAATAATCACGACACAGAATTAGGTAATTATACAAAAAATTTGCAATGCTATTTTTCTTCCTCTATTTTTGGATTATTAAAAAAAATACTTGTGAAATATTATTTTAGGAAAAGTTTATAAAATAGAAAGTAAAGATTATTACGTCCTTAATGAGAACGGAAATTCAATAATTTGTCGCCTTCCGGGAAGATTTAAAAATAAATACCATTTAAAACAGAATAAGCAATATATACTTGATATTGTTGCTGTTGGAGATAAAGTAAAAATTTCGCTTAATAACGACGGGCGTGGAGAAATTATCAAAATTTTCGAAAGGAAAAATTATTTTTCCCGTAAAGCCCCTGTGCTTAAAGGAACGGCAGGTAAAGGTGAACGCCTTGAACAAATTTTTGCTGCAAACCTGGATAATGTTGTAATTGTTTCTTCGGCAAAAAAACCGAAATTCAACAATCGTCTGTTAGACAGAATAATTGTTGGAGCAGAAAGTTCAAATATTAATCCGATAATTATAATTAACAAAAACGACATCGGCTCGGAAGAAGAGATTAAATATTGGGAAGAAATCTATTCCGACTGCGGATATTCCGTTATGATTACTTCCGTAGTAAAAAATTACGGACTTTACGAATTAAAGGAAAAGTTACAAAGCTCCACCTCTCTTTTTTGCGGGCAATCCGGTGTTGGAAAATCATCTATACTTAACGCCCTCTATCCTCAACTTAATTTTAAGGTAGGGGAAATAAGTGAAATTTTAAATAAAGGAAAACATACAACTGTAGCGTCAATTTTACAAGAAGTTGATAAAAACACCGTTATTATTGATTCTCCGGGCATTCGTGAATTTGCTCCTTATGGTATTAAAAAAGAGGACCTATCCCACTATTTTACAGATTTTATCCCTTACATTAATATGTGTAAATTTAATACATGTACTCATTTTCACGAGCCGGACTGTGCCGTTGTAAATGCAGTTGAAGAAGGAGCGATTTCTCCGGAAAGGTATTATTCGTATCTTAATATTTTAGAAACCATTGAAGACAAACCGAAATATTAAATTTTTATTTTAGAACAAAAATTGCTTCAATTTGTTTAACTCTAATATAATTAAGAACTTTATTTTCACTTGTTATTCAAAACGCTAAACCATATTTTTTTAAGTTAAAATTTAGGTTATAATGAAGATTAAAATAGTTACGTTATTTCTGTTTGCTCTTTTTATCTCCGCATGTTCTTCCGTTACCGTTGAAGAGAAAAAAGAAAGTGTGGAACAAAAAAAAGATAGAATTCAAAATGAACAATTGGCGGAAGATTTTTTTATAAAAGGGGCACTTCACGATTTAAAAGGGGAGTATCCTTCCGCAATATTGGAATATCAAGAGGCATTGCGGTTGGACGAAAAAGCCGGTATTCATTATGCTTTAGGGAAAGATTATCTGCTTTTGCGTAAGTTCCCTTTGGCGTTGTATCATGCACGTAACGCCGTAAAATTAGCCCCCGAAGATGCCGAATATAATTTTTTCCTCGGTAGTATTTATCAAATGGGACAAAAGCCTGATTCGGCGGAAGCATATTTTGAGAAAGTAATAGCAATAGATTCCCTTTATTATCAAGCTTATTATAATATTGCCCAATTAAACGAAGCAAAAAATCCGTTGAAATCGTTAGAGGTTTATAACAAATTATTAAAGTTACTGGGTCCCGAATGGAATGTATTATTAAAAATTGCGGAATTGAATGAACGTTTGGGGAATGTTGATAATACAATAAAAACGGTTGAAGAACTATTGAAATTAAATCCGTCTGATTTAAAATTGCAAAAATTGTTAATTGAATCGTATTTAAAAACAAACAAAAATGAAAAAGCCCTTGCCCTTACCGACGATGCCTTAAATATGTTTCCTGATGATTTGGAATTGATTGAATATAAAGGAAATGCTTATGCAAATATGGGTAAATGGAAGGATGCATCGGTTCAATATAAAAAAATAATCAAATCAAAAAAACTCCCTTTTGATGTTAAAAAAAGAATTGCAGCCGGATTTGTTGCCGAAGCGGCAAAAGATTCGGAAGTTATTCCGATTACCAAACAAATTTTAACCGAACTGGAAAAAGATTCTACCGATTGGCAAGTAAGTGCTTTTTGGGGAGAAATTTACATTGAAGAGGGAAACGACTCGTTGGCAATAGAGCAATTTAAAACGGCTGCACATACTGCAACCTGGAATGCACAGTTGTGGAATAGATTGGGAATTCTGTTGTTCGATTCTCACAGATACAAAGAAGCTGCCGATGAGATGAAAAATGCAGTGTTAAAGTTTCCGGATGATTTTGTTGATAATTTAATACTCGGGTTATCTCTTTCGCAGTTGGGCGATATTGAAAGTGCGGAACGCGCTTTGGGACATGCCGTGCGGCTTAATCCGAACGATTTAACAGCGTTGCATGCATATGGTTTTACGCTTAACCAATTAAAACGTACCGATGCGGCAATTGTTTATTTGGAACGTGCTTTATCGATTGAACCTAAAAATATTCAAGTAATCGGTACACTCGGTTTAATTTACGACGGGCTGAAAGAATATAATAAAAGCGATTCGTTGTATGAACGTGCACTGGCAATAGATTCAACCGATGTTCTCATTGCAAATAATTTTGCATATTCTCTTGCCGTACGCGGAGTTCAACTGCAAAAGGCATTGAAATTATCAGAGTATGCAATTACTAATGCTCCCGATAATTCTTCTTATCTTGATACTTACGGTTGGGTTCTTTTTAAATTGGGAAAATATTACGAAGCCATTAAGTATATTAAAAAAGCAATTGAGTTGGATAATGAAAATGCTACATTGTACGATCATTTGGCAGATATTTATGCAGAAATGAATGATATGGAAAATGCAATTAAATATTATAAAAAAGCATTAGCTCTTGATTCCGAAATAGAAGGAGTAAAAGAAAAATTGAAAAAGGCAGAAAAAAAATGATTAAAATAAAACCGTTTATTTTTATAACAAGCATAGTTTTGTTTTTTATAGGATGTAGTTCCGAAAAGGAGATTACAACAAACACCCCTAAAGTAATACCCGCACCTCGATTAATAAAAAAATTAGAAGGGAACAGAAGAACCATTAAAACCTTTGATGCCGTTGGCACTATCCAAGTAAAAAGTAAAAAATTTAACGGTAAAACCGGTTTTAAAATTTTAATTAAAAGACCCGATTCAATTAAAATATCTATATACGGACCATTCGGAATTGATATTGCTCACGGATTATTTACAAAAGAACATTTCCTTTTTTATAATGTAATGAAAAAGAAAATCTATACGGGAAATAACAGCCGCAATGTTTTGCAAAAAATGTTTAAAATAAATTTATCTTTCGAAAATTTAATTGATGCATTTGCAGGCTCTGTAAATCTTACGAAAGAGTTGCATACCGAACCGGCTAAGTATGAGATATTGGATGATATTTACAATCTGACTTATATAGATACGGCAAATAACAGACAAACAACATATAGAATAACCAAACAAGATTTGAAAATAACAGATTACATAATTTCCACACTTGACGGTAAGGAATTATTATCCGGAGAATATTCCCAATTTAAGAAATACGAAGGTGTTCCCCTTCCGAAAGTAGTGCTTATCAGAAACAAAGCAAAGCATGAAAGCATTAAAATGAGGTATAAAAAAATAAAGGTGAACAAAAAACAATTATCCCTAAAAATTAAACTTCCGTCTGACGTTGAAAAAATCGAATGGTAAAATTTATTAAAAATATCTTTTTATTTCTTTTTGTTGCCGCTTTTTTGGTTGCCCAAACAAATAAAAGTATCAAAAAGAAAAATGCTGAACTGGAAAAGATAAAATCTGAAATTACACGTTTGGAAAAGGAACTGGCATCTAAAAAAAATGTGGAAACAGATAATATTCAATTGTTGGATAAAATCAATCATCAAAGTCATTTGCTTAACGAGGCAATAAAAAGAATTGTTGAGGAAGAAAAAGCGCTTGAAAAAAAAATCAAAAAATTAAATCTACAAATTACCGAACTTCAAAAAGAAATTACCGAACTGCAGAAAGAATATGCCTCGTATGTACAATGGCTTTATAAAAACGGACAAGAATCCAAATGGAGTTTGTTACTTAAAGCCGATTCTTTTAATCAAGCCGTGGTTAGATATAAATATTTTAATTATATAACTGATAAAAATGAGGCGAGGGTTACAAGGTTAAGGGAACAAAAAGAGAAGTTGGAAAGGTTAACTTCGGATTTACGGTTGCAAATAAAAGAAAAGAAAAAATTGGAAACCGAAAAGGAAAAAGAATCCGAAAAATTAAAACTGCGCAGAGAAGAAAAAAACAAGTTGCTTGCCGAACTTGTTAAAGACAGAAAAAACATAGAAAAAGAAATAGATGAAAAAAGGAAATATGAAATAGAAATCAAATCCATAATTGTAAACTTAATTGAAAAAGAAAGAGAACGGGAAAGAAAATTAAGAGAGGCAAAATTTAAAAACAATTCCGTTCAGCCCTATATTCCAAAAATCAACTACACAAAATTTCAAAATTTTGCCGAGCTAAAAGGAAAACTTAACTGGCCTGTCTTAAAAGGGAAAATTGTAAGAAAGTTCGGCGAAAACAAAAATAAAAAACTAAAAACGATAACGCTTAATTATGGTGTGGATATTAAAACGGTTCCGGAAGGCAAAGTGTTTGCCGTTGCCGAAGGTGTTGTTTCCATAATTGATTGGATACCCGGTTTTGGTAGTATAATTATTGTTACGCATAAAGGTAATTTCAGAACGGTGTACGGGCATATTGATAATATTGAAGTGAATGAAGGAGATGTTATAAAAGCCGGAACTATTTTGGGAACGGTAAACAAGAGTTTGGAAGGAAATCTTGTCCATTTTGAAATTTGGGACGAACGTAATTATAAAAATCCCGAAAAATGGTTGGCAAAAAAGAGTAAATAAAACAGGGAAAAGCTTACGTTTTTGCTTCTTCCTTTTAACTTTAATAAATTAAATCAATAATAATACTCCTTACTGAAAAGTTAAATTAAAGAGGATAATTTGCAAACGTGGAATACAATATTAAAAAACTTTTTTTCACTTTCCGGTGGCGAATTATTAAGTAAAACAATAGCGTTTGTTACTACTATCTATCTTGCCCGTGTAATTTTACCGCAAGGTTTCGGTATACTGGGGTATTCTACAGCATTTGTCTCTTATTTCCTCCTTTTTCTCGATTTCGGATTTGATATAATAAGCGTTAAACGTATTGCAAACGATAAGTCTGTTATTTCCAGATATGTAAATAACGTAATTTCTTTCCGCATTTTATTGGCCTCTGCTATTTTTCTTATTCTTTCAATTGTTATCTTTTTTTTGCACGAAACATTTATTGTTAAAATTGCTTTGTTATTAACCGGATTAAATCTTTTTGTGCAGTCAATATCTACGGAATTTGTTTTTCAGGCGACCGAAAAAATAAAATATTTGTCAATAAAAGTTGTTGTTAAAAACATTTTAATTCTTCTTTTTGTATTTCTTTTTGTAAAAGATATTTCAGATGTGTTAAAAGTGATTGCTATTTCCGTTTTTGCCAATTTGATTATGAACCTTTGGCTGTTTGGGAAATATTCCGAGTTCTTTGGGAAATATAAGTGGAGTATAAAACAAAAATTTTTACGTACGCTATTTTCGGAATCTTTTCCTTTGATAATCTCTTCGTTTATGATTTCCATATACTATAATTTGGATATGGTGATGCTTGGTAATATTAAAACACAAACCGAGGTGGGAATATATAATGCGGCATATAAAATTTTTATGATTGGACTTATACCTCTCGGGGCAATAGTTAAAATTTTTCTCCCCTCTTTATCGAAAATTAAAAACAGAGAACAGTTAAAGCGAACTATTCTTAATTACGGAATATTAATGTTCGGAAGCGGTATTTTAATCTCTCTTTTTATTTTCTTTTTTGCCGAAGAGATAATAACCGTTGTTTTCGGAAGCAAATATGTGGGGGCTACTTTTCCGTTGATTATTCTTTCCGGTAATTTGTTGGTTATTTCAATAAATAGTTTTTTCGGAAATCCCTTAACGGTATGGGGAAAGCAAAAAGTCTTTTCCGTTGCAATAACCTTCGGAGCAATTATTAATATTATTTTAAATATAATTTTTATTCCTAAATATTCGATTAATGGAGCCGCCTTTGCAACGTTACTCTCCGAGGTCGTGGTTTTTATCGGGGTCTTTTATTTATTTAATAAAAATTTGAAGTATATATTAAAAGAAAACAACATTTTATAAAATGTTGTTTCTCTTTAACGCTTTCAGTATTTGTAGGAATTTTAAATAATATATGACGTATAATTATCTAATAGTTGGAGCCGGTTTTGCCGGAGCGGTTGCTGCCGAAAGACTTGCAAACAAAGGGAATAAAATTCTTGTTGTAGAAAAACGCAATCACGTCGGCGGTAACGCTTACGATGAATATGACGAGCACGGAATACTCGTTCATCGCCACGGTCCACATATTTTTCATACAAACAGCAAAAAGGTTTTCGATTATCTTTCACAATTTACGGAATGGAGAAAATATGAGCATCGAGTTTTGGCAAATCTAAATGGTGATCTTTATCCGATACCGATTAACAGAACAACTCTGAATAAATTGTATAACAAAAATTTTCAAACTGATAAAGAAGTTCAAGAATTTTATGACTCGGTGAGAAAAGAAATTTACCCGATAACAAATTCCGAAGAAAAAATTGTTAGTCAACTCGGTAAAGATTTGTTTGAAAAATTCTTTAAATATTATACAAAAAAGCAATGGGGAATTGAAGCGAAAGAATTATCACCGTCGGTATTGGGAAGAATTCCCGTAAGAACAAATACCGATAACAGATATTTTACGGATAAATATCAATATATGCCAAAGGACGGATACACCAAGATGTTTGAAAAAATACTCGAGCACAAAAACATCAATATAATGTTAAACACGGATTACAAAACCATAGTTGATGAAATAAAATTCGAGAAGATGATTTATACAGGACCTATCGATTATTTTTTTGATTACAAATTTGGGAAATTACCGTACCGTTCACTTCGGTTTGAGTGGAAAAACTTGAAATCGGAAGAGTTTCAGAAAACGGCTGTAGTAAATTATGTTGATGCCTCTCCTCCATATACAAGAATAACGGAATATAAACATCTAACCGAACAAAAAGAGAAAACCACTACGGTTAGTTATGAGTATCCGATTTTTAATGGCGAACCGTATTATCCGATTGTAAATAACGATAGTAAGGAACAAATGAAATTGTATAGATTAGAAATTAACAAATTAAAGAACATACAATTTATTGGAAGACTTGCGGAAAACAAATATTATAATATGGATATGGTTGTAGCGGAG
>Ga0256913_10001080_pt1 | contig 14168 bp, 15 predicted proteins | sample Axial_MatmetaG_FD_185970 | JGI IMG/M metagenome (GOLD analysis project Ga0256913, IMG submission 185970) | Deep-sea worm associated microbial mat communities from Axial Seamount, Juan de Fuca Ridge, Pacific Ocean - Axial_Mat | ecosystem: Environmental > Aquatic > Marine > Oceanic > Microbial...
TGATCGGTTTGATGGTCTTTCCGAGGAAAACAGGCTGTTCTCCCTCTATGCCCATCATACGCGGGATATTGGGTCCGTAGATATCGGCATCGAGCAATCCTACGCGTTTGCCCTGCTGCGCCAGTGCAATGGCAAGGTTGACGGTCGTGGTTGATTTGCCAACCCCTCCCTTGCCGGAACTGACCATGACGAAATTTTGTATTTTAGGTAAGACATTTTTCCCCTGAGAGCTGGTGATACGCGGCATTTTGGGGGTAGTGATCTCCAGGGTCAGTGTATAGTCACCCAGAAAAGAGACTCTTTTTTCAATTTCACTACGAAGCTGATCCTCGATCTCCGGTGCAGACGAGGGAATATCCAGCAGAATACGGATATGATCCTCTCTTGTGCTGATCTCTTTGACAAAACCGAAATCGACAATATTTTTTGAAAAGCTCGGATAGATAACCTGTGAAAGTGTATCCTCTATATGTTTTTGATTTATCATTCAGTACCCTTTTTTGAGATAAGTCGTATTATAGCTAGTATAAGCATAGACTTTATGGATAGCATAGAGACTTTCTCTTTTGTCATTTGCGGCTCATTGCCTCTCCCACCCGCATTCCGCTGACCCAGGCAAAGTGGAAGTTGAACCCTCCCCTCTCTCCGTCCACATCGAGTATCTCTCCCGCAAAGTAGAGTTCCGGCACTCTTTTTGACGCCATAGTCTCCAGATCTACTTCATGGGTGTCTATGCCGCCCGTGGCCACTTCCGCCCCCTGAAAACCCTTGGTACCGCTGATACCGAGTCTGAGGTTCTTGATGCTGTGTACAAGCCTGTTGATTTCTTTCCGGTCAAGCTCCCCTTCCTTACGGCTTTTGCACCGAGACTCTTTCAGGATGATCTTTACAAGCTTTTTATGGAGTACCCCCTGCAGCCAAAGCCCTACAGGTTTTTGGCTTTTCCTGTCTATTCTGTTCAGAAGCAGACGGGTGAGTCTCTCTTTGGAAAGTGTGGGTATCAGGTCGAGGCTGAGTTCGCAGTAGTCGAACTGTGCAAGCCGAACGCTTGCCTCACGGCTGAGATCAAGTATGGCAAGCCCGCTGATCCCGTAACTGGTGAAGAGCAGGTCCCCCTCTTTTTGGATGATCTGCTCTCCGTTGGCATAGAGGGTTGCTTTTCCGGCTATCTTTACGCCCGCACAGCCTTTGACCCATGAGTCTTCGGAGCAGAGCTGTACCAGCGAGGGGTGTCTTGGAATGAGGGAGTGGCCAAGTTTCAGGGCAAAAGCATATCCGGAATCATTGCCGCCCAGCTGCGGTGCCGCGGGGGATCCTGAAGCGATGAGAAGTTTACGGCACTCTTTCATACCCTGTGAAGTTTCAAGCCGGAATCTGCTGCCTTCATGTTCTATGCGGGTTACGGCACAGTCGCATACGATCTGCACCCCTGCCCTTCTGGCTTCATATTCCATGATTTCGGCAACGGAACTCGCCTGCATGGACATGGGGAACATCTTCCCCTCTTTCCCTTCGACAAGCTCAAGCCCCAGAGTATTGAAAAAATGCGCTACAGTATCAAAACCGTATCCTTCCAATACTTTTTCCACAAACTGTGGATCGTTGGAGTGAAAACGGTGCGGCGCAATAAAGCGGTTTGTGATATTGCATTTTCCGTTACCCGATACCAGGATCTTCCTGCCCACTTTGCTGTTTTTCTCAAGCAGTAAGACATTCTGCCCTGCCCTGGCCGCCGTAATGGCTGCGCAAAGTCCTGCCGCACCTGCCCCGATGATGATCATCGCCTGCCCCCTGCTTTAGAATTTTTTTTCAATCGCAAGTTTCGAGCCTTTCATATGCATATGCGTATCGGGAAGAATGGTAAAATCAAGATTCTGCTGCGTCCGGTTAAGGTCGATGCTTGCCCGTTCGATAGGAACGACAACAGGATCGACGGTGGAGCAGCCGCAAAGAAGCAACAGCGTGGCCAATGCAGCAGAAAGCTTCATCAAGTTCCCCTCTTTTTCCATAATTTTGGAGGATTATAACATACAATTAACATGATTATCGGCAATAATTTGCTATGATCGTGAAAAAAAGGAGAGAAAGCATGAGTGCTTTAGTAGAGTTTTCCATTTTTCCTACGGAAAAGACCCAGAGTAAAAGTGCCTTTGTGGCGAGGGTGCTCGATATTATCGACAGAAGCGGACTGGAGTATCAGTTTACACCGATGGGTACGATCATCGAGGCTGAGACGGTAGAGGAGGCTCTGGCAGTGATCGACCAAGCCTATAAGGAGCTTCAGAAAGATTGTGGACGTGTTTACAGCTCCATCAAGATAGACTGGCGTGAAGGCCCTGTCGGAAGGCTGAATCAAAAGGTGGGTTCGGTCGAAGCGAAGCTTGGCAGGAAGCTAAAAAGCTAAGTTTCGATATAATGACACCAAATTTTCATAAGGATTTGGGATGTTATGTGCTGAAAGAATGCAACGAATCGTCCAGGCGTTCATCCTGGGACTCATTCTGGGATTGGCAGGCTCTAAAATGTTCGCGGCGGCTTTCATCGTGACCGTAGCGATGATGCTCATGTTGTTCATCGGGGGGCTTACCGGGTTCTGCCCGGGCCTGATGCTCCTGAAGAGGGTATTCCCTCCTTGTGAAAGTGAAGAAAACAAAGGTTAAACATGTCAAATATTTCATATAAAGATGCCGGTGTCGATATCGATGCGGGGAATGAATTTGTAGAAGCGATCAAAGCGGATGTCAAATCGACCTTTGATAGCAATGTGATCGGCGGTATCGGCTCGTTTGCCGGTGCCTATGCCCTTCCTTCGGGCTATAAAGAGCCGGTGATCCTCTCCGCAACGGACGGGGTGGGTACGAAGCTGAAGATCGCCATAGAGAGCGGAAAGCTCGATACGGTTGGGATCGACCTTGTAGCGATGTGTGTCAACGATCTCATCTGCAACAACGGTGTACCGATGTTCTTCCTCGACTACTACGCCACAGGCAAACTGCTGCCTGAGAATGCGAAAGATGTCGTAGCGGGTATCGCCGAGGGATGCCGCCGTTCCGAGTGTGCGCTTGTGGGCGGTGAGACGGCGGAGATGCCGGGAATGTACTCCGAGAATGACTTCGACCTTGCCGGTTTTGCCGTAGGGATCGCGGAGCGTTCCGAGATGGATACCGTTTCCAATGTCAGGCCGGGGCAGGTCCTTGTGGCTATGCCGAGTTCGGGCGTACACTCAAACGGCTACTCCCTGGTGAGAAAACTCTTCTTCGACAAGCTTGGAATGAACCTTGAGACAGAGTTTGAAGGGAAACCGCTGCTTGAAACCCTGCTTGAACCGACACGTATCTATGTGAAAGAGTATAAAGCCAACAAGCAGCATATCAAGGCTCTGGCGCACATCACTGGCGGCGGGATCGTGGAGAATCTTCCAAGGGTCCTTCCCGAAGGGATCAAAGCGGTCGTGAAGAGAGAGGATATCAGAGTTCTTCCTATCTTCGAGTTCATGGGACAGTATGTGGATGAAGAGGAGATGTACCGCGCCTTCAATATGGGCGTGGGTATGGTATGGGTCGTCGAACCTGAAAATGTCGATACAGTGCTGGCCAACACTGACGGTTACGTGATCGGCCACCTGGAGCAGGGTGAAAAAGGGGTAGAACTCATTTAAAGTTTCAACCTGGCGAAACCCCTTTTTCGCCACCCTATCATTCCAACTTCTAATTTCTAATTTCTGATGGCTTCCTCATCCAGTTCTCCATTTTTCCATTTGACAAGATAGGCATTGAGGTTTGCTTTGACATCCCCTTGCAGTATGTAAAGCCCTATGATATTCGGCAGTGCCATGGTTAAAATGAGCAGGTCGGAGAACTCCAGCATAGCTGAAGCGCTGGTTACGGAAGCCATAACGGTAAAGGAGATGAAGATCAGTTTATAGACCAGCGTATATCTCTCTCCGAAAAGGTAAGTCCACGAGCGTTCACCATAGTAGGACCAGGAGATCATCGTAGAGAAAGCGAAGAGGATGATGGAGAAGGAGAGGATCACAGGGAACCAGGAGATGACCGTACCGTAAGCTGCTGCGGTCAGTGCAGCCCCCTGTTTGGCAGCTACCAGGTCGGCAAATGCCCCTGACGGATCGTAGACTCTGGTGGTTACGATGACCAGTGCCGTCATGGTACAGATGACAATGGTATCGATAAAGGGTTCATACAGTGCCACCATCCCTTGGCGTACAGGGTATTTTACTGAAGCGGTCGAGTGTACGATGGCAGCGGAGCCGATCCCCGCTTCAGAAGAGAAAGCGGCCCGTTTAAAGCCCTGTACCAGTACCCCTATGACACCACCCGCAGCGGCACTTGGCGCAAAAGCTTCATGGAAAATGGTCATAATGGCGGAAGGTACGGCGGAAGCGTTGGCAACCAGTATCCAGAGGGAGGCAAGAAGATAGACAAAGACCATCAGCGGGACGATCTTCTCTGCAGTATGGGCGATACGTTTGATGCCCCCGATAATGACAAATCCTACCGCTGCCGCCATGATCAGGCCGAAGACAATAGGGTAGTGATGAAAGAAATCCACCCGTTCGGTCAGTACGCCCATAGCCTGGGAAGTCTGGAAGGCATTCCCCGCGCCAAGGCTTCCCCCTATGGCAAGCAGGGCAAAAAGAACGGCAAGTACTTTACCGAGTCTGGTGTGTCCTTTGGCAGCCAAACCTTTGGAGAGATACTGCATCGCTCCTCCCATAATACGCCCGTCTGGCCTTTTTTCCCGGTAGATCTGTGCGAGGGTTACTTCCGTGAACTTGAGGGTCATTCCGAAAAAACCGGCAAGGATCATCCAGAAAGTGGCGCCCGGCCCTCCTACGGCGATGGCGATGGCGACACCGGCGATATTCCCCAGCCCTACCGTTGCGGAGAGTGCGGTAGTCAGGGACTGGAAGGGTGTGATCTCCCCCACGTCATCGGCGGTACGGTACTTGCCTGTAAGGATCTTGTAGGAGTGCAGGAACATCCTGACATTGATAAAGCCGAAACGGAAGGTCAGAAAAATACCCCCGGCAATAAGCCACGCAACAATGAACGGCATACTGCTGCCTTTGACTGTTCCGAACAAAATATCGAAAAAAAAGACAGAAGCCAGCACTCCATTGATCGATTCAAATATACTATCCATAAAAACCCCCAGCAAGAAAGATTTATTATACACAGTAACGCCTAAATGAGCTCTAAAGCAGAGGAAAAATCATATTTTTTTATTTTTTTACAAAAATCTATTGACAAATGTAAACCTTTTGACTATAATTGCAGTCCTTTTTACATCTGATGTATCAAGATTTCATAAACGGAGTGTAGCGCAGTCTGGTAGCGCACCTGGTTTGGGACCAGGGGGTCGAAGGTTCGAGTCCTTTCACTCCGACCATTTAGTTATTTAAAATCAATAGTTTATAATGTAACCTTTAAGAACATGGTGGACGTAGTTCAGTTGGTAGAGCACCTGTTTGTGGCACAGGTTGTCGCGGGTTCGAGCCCCGTCGTCCACCCCATTGGTAATTTAGATTGGGGAACCACCCAAAAAGAAGAAGCGCTAGTGGCTCAATTGGATAGAGCATCAGACTTCGGATCTGAGGGTTAGGGGTTCGAGTCCTCTCTGGCGTACCACATTATAACTGTTTGCACTCGTAGCTCAGCTGGATAGAGCACCCGCCTTCTAAGCGGGCGGTCTCAGGTTCGAATCCTGACGGGTGTACCACCTTTTTATTGTTTCGTAAAACAATCACATGCGGATGTGGTGGAATTGGTAGACACGCCAGACTTAGGATCTGGTGCCTAACGGTGTGGAGGTTCGAGTCCTCTCATCCGCACCACCTCTTTTTTCATAAAAAATCAAACACACTTTCATATTGGATTTCTTCAAAATTATAGTATAATTGGCTATTTAAAGATATATAGGATTTATAATGGACAAAAGTTTATTTGTATTTATCGCCATAGGTGCGGCATTTCTCTATTTTATTACAAATTTTATCGGTGATATTCAGAAAGAAGATGACAAATTCCAAAATCAGGAATATAAACAGAAACACAAATATGACCAGTATCTGAGTGTCGACAGTATAGGGCAGGAGATCCTGGATGTAGTAGGGGTGGACAGTGCAACCCAGGTTGCCGCATGGAACGAGAGTCGTCTCAAACAGGAGTTTTTACAGCTTTTCCCAGACTTTGATGAAATGAAAAAGTTTATCAAAATGAGGATCAGAGGTGAAGCACTGCAGAAAAAACTCTATAGTACAGTCGATCGTGTGGAGGGGGAGTACTTTTCAGGTACGATGAATGCCGAGCAGGCCAACAGAGCGCTCTCTGCTCTGAAATGACCGCCTAGCGGCAAGGGTCCGACATTCTGCTTCGGTCTGCGTAAAGGTAGACTTCCACACGGCGGTTAAGCGCCCTGTTCTTGGCACTGTTGTTCGGGACGATGGGTTTGTCATACGAACACCCCTTGATAAGAGGGTAGCCGTTAACAGCAAGCATATTGGCGACTGTACGTGCTCTTTTCTCTGAAAGACGCTGGTTGTAGGCGTGGCTTCCCTGATTGTCCGTAAACCCTGCAACGCCTACGACAGTCTGTGGATAGTTTTGCAGAAGCTGTGCAACTTTCTGGACTTTGCTTTTGGCACTTGGACGAAGCGTAGAGGAGTTCGTTGCGAACATCATGCGGTCACGGAACATGATTTTTACATAGTCCGGGCTCTTGGATACGATAATGTTGTTATTTGGATCGAGTGCGGCAAGCGGGTCATTGTTGACCCCTGTACCCAGCGCATGTGCGATCTCGTTTGCCTGGTTGTCCAGGCTGTAACCCAAAGCGCCTCCTGCGGCTGCACCGAGCAAGCCTCCGATGATAGCTCTCTCTGCACTGTGATGGCCGGAGTTGTATCCTATGATCGCACCGGCAAGAGCACCTGCGGCTGCACCGGTTTTCGTACGATCGTAACTGTTGTCCTCCACCAGACCGGGTTCATTGTAGCACCCGCTTAACAGTAAAGCAGCCACAGTGGAAGCAAGTATCGGTTTAAGTAGTTTCATCTCTTCTCCTTTTTATATCTGTTCTATTCGTGCCAGCCACCGGTCTCTTCTGGGGTGGGTTCAGGGTCCTGGCTATCTATGGCATGGCCTACGCCTGCGCCTACAGCTGTACCTACAAGGCCTCCTATGACAGCATTTCTGCCTCTGTGATGGCCGGAGTTGTAGCCTATGACAGAGCCTGCCAGGGCTCCTGTCAATGCGCCTGTCTGTGTGGCATTTCTGGGTACAGCCTCAGAGCCGGTACATCCGTTTAAAAGAAAGATGGCGGCCGCTGTACCGAAAAGTAGAGTATATCCAGTCTGTTTCATTTCATATTCCTTCTGTACGGGTTGTGTGGAATTATAGCACAGAAAAGTAGGAAAATTGTGAGGTTTTCAGCCTATTTCTTGATCGATTTTATCTTTTGATGCCATTCAGAAAGGGTCTTTTCAAATCCGATTTTCTGTGTATGGTAAAATTTCAGAGGTTTACTCAGGTAGGACTGTTCTACCCATCCTCCAAAATCATGTGGGTAGATATAGTCCCTGGCATGGGTTTTGATGTGGGGTGGGACTGGATGTATCTCTCCCTCTTTGATTGCATGCAGGGCAGAGTTTATGGCCCTGTAGGCACTGTTCGACTTGGGGGAAGAGGCGAGATAAACTACCAGTTGAGAGAGCGTGATACGCGCTTCAGGATAACCGATATGTTTGACGATGTTCAGGGTGGAGCTTGCCAGATTGAGGGCAGGGGGGTTGGCATTGCCGATATCTTCGCTTGCCAGGATCGCCAGCCGCCTTGCAATGAACTCCGCAGGCTCTCCTCCGTCGACCAGCCTTGCCAGATAATACAGGGCAGCATCGATATCTGACCCTCTGATACTTTTGATCATGGCGGAGGTCAGTTCGTAGTGGCTTTCACTCTCGCTGCTGCCTGCCTGTATGGCATGGGGACGTATCTGTTTAAGGGTATCCAGGGTTACGGGGAGCTGTACCGCCACAGCGCTTTCAAGCAGGTTGAGCATGGCACGCAGGTCTCCACTGCTGGAAAAGAGAAGATAACTCTTTGCCTCCTCCTCTATTTTTATGGACTCTTTTGCAAGGACACTCTCCAAGAAAAGCTGCATACTCTCTTGATCGATCGCTTCGAGCTCAAAAAGGTGGGAGCGTGAACGCATGGCGGCTGTCAGGGAGTAGTAGGGATTCTCTGTCGATGCCCCGATAATAAGGGCGGAATGGTTCTCCATGAACGGAAGTAGTACCTCCTGCTGATTCTTGCTCAGGCGATGGACTTCGTCGATGAAGATGAGAGGTTTTTGCAAAGCATTCTCATAGCGTTTGAAAAGCTTGCGAAGCTCTTCTATTTTGAGAGAGGTAGCGTTCATCTCGTAGAAAGGCCGGTCAAGTGTCGTGGCAATGATGCGTGCCAGAGAGGTTTTCCCGCAGCCGGGAGGACCATAGAAGAAGGTGTGTCCGAGAGAGTCGCTCTCTATGAGTCTGCGCAGTATTCCACCGGTACCGAGAAGCTTTTCCTGTCCAACGATTTCATTGAGGCATTGGGGGCGGTATTTGAGCGCGAGAGAGGACATATCAGGCCTTATGTCCCTTTTTTTCTTTCTGTTTCTCCCGTTCCTGCGCTTTTTTCCTCTGTTTGAGGAAAGTATGCAGGTCGTCATATTCCCGTTTGGTGAAAAAACGTGTTTTGTTGGTCGGTAGGTTATTGAGTTCGATCCCGCCGAATGCAACACGTTTCAGGTCAAGTACCTTGGCATCGAAGTGGCCGAAGAAGCGGCGCAGCTCCCTGTTCTTCCCCTCATTGATCGTTACACGGAGCTTGGTGTAGTTTTTGCCTTCGGTGCGTATTTCGAAACTGATGAATGGTGCAAACTCCATACTGTGGATTTTACTCTTTTCATGGGCGCCGGCACGGGCATCATCCAACACCAGCCCCTCTTTCATGGCGGCGGCCATCTCCTGGGTGAGGGGTTTGTCGATCTTGATATTGTAGGTACGGTCGAGTTTGCTCTCCATCAATGCGGTAGCGACCTCTACATTGTCCGTCAGGAGCAAAAGTCCTTCCGAGGCGAAGTCGAGCCTTCCTATGGGGGTAAAGTGCCTGAATTTCCCCGGAAGCTTATGGTAGATGGTGGCACGCCCCCTGTCATCTTTCTTGGTGACCAGCACCCCTTTGGGTTTGTTGTAGGCAATCATTGTAACTTCATTGCCTTTCTCTTTGACTATTTGTCCTTTGACAAAGATACGGTCACCGGGAAGAACCTCGTAAGAGAACTCCCTGATGGGGCGTTTGTTCAGTGTCACCTCTCCCGCTTCGATAAGCCTGTCGGCTTCACGCCGGGAGTATTTGGTATTGTGTGCAATATATTTGTTCAGTCTCATTTGTCTTCTTTTTATGTACGTGTTATACCGGCATTGACAAGATCATGGATATGCAGCACACCGACGATCTCGTTTTTTTCAGTGGTGATCGGCAGTAGCTGAATGCGGCCATTCTCTATGATCTCAAGCGCTTCGCTTGCAAGCAGTTCGGTGTTGTGGTAGCTTGTGGGTGCCTTGGTCGCATAGGTGAATGCCGGCTCATCCATACTGAATCCCTCTTTCATCAGTGCGCGGCGGAGGTCACCGTCGCTGAGTAGGGCGGTAAGCTCTTTCTTCTCATTGATGATGAGTACATTCCCGAGTTTTCCTTCGCTCATGGTCACGATAGCTTCCTTAAGCGGTGTCTGCTCGGTGATGACAGGCAGATTCTCTGTGCGCATCAGATCTTTGATCTTGATAAAAAGTTTTTTCCCCAGAGAGCCACCCGGATGGAAAGAGGCAAAATCCTCTTTGCGGAAACCTCTTTTCTTCATCAGAGCAACAGCAAGGGCGTCACCCAGCGCCATAGTCAGTGTGGTAGAGGCAGTTGGTGCCGTATTCAGCGGGCAGGCCTCCTTCTCTACGGAAATATCGAGCCAGACATCGGCATAACGCCCCAAAGAGGAGTTTTTATTGCCTGTCATACCGATGAGCGGGATCTCAAAACGTTTGATATGGGGGAGTATTTTGGTCAGCTCTTCGCTCTCTCCGCTGCTGCTGATGGCAAGCAGGGTGTCCTCTTTGCCTATCATCCCCAAATCACCATGCAGCGCTTCGGTAGGATGCAGAAAGAAACTTGAAGTACCGGTACTTGCGAAGGTTGCAGCCATTTTTGCAGCGACAAGGCCGGATTTCCCTACGCCGCTGATGATGAGTTTGCCTTTGGTCTGCAAGATCAGTTCAATGGCATCCAGAAAGTTGCTGTCAAGACGTTTGGCCGCCTGTTCGAGTGCATCTGCTTCGATCTGGAAGGTTTCCTGTGCGATTTTGATAAGATCCATGAAATTCTACTTTAGGTTTTGATAAACGATTATAGCATAGTGAAGGTTAGGGAGGGGCAGAAGCCCTCCAAAGGGAAGTGTATGAAAGCTTTAGACGATAAAGATCGTCGGAATGATAAGCGGGTATCTTTTTTTGGTACGTACAATATGTTTTCTGATCGTACTTCGAATTTCATTCTCCACATTTCTGTGATCTTTCAGCGCATCAGGTTTCATATGCAGCAGCATGGTCTCAAGCAGTACTTCGATCTCTTTTTCGAACTTTTTGTCGTCCTTGTCCGGAACAAGGCCGTGTGTATAGACGATCGGCTTGCCGACGATCTTCTGGTTGCTCTGTGCAATCTGTGCGACCACCGTGACAATACCATCTTCTGCCAGTTTCTGTCTGTCGAGTACCACATCGTTCTCGATGGTCATGTTGTTCTGGTTGTCGATATAGGTTTTTCCTGTTTTAATAGTTTTGACTTTTTTGAGATATTTAGGGGTGATCTCTACCTGGTCCCCGTCGCTCATCAGAAGAATATTCCTCTCATCAACACCACAGCTTACGGCAGTTTTTGCATGTTGTGCGATGTGGTTGTACTCTCCGTGTACCGGCAGGAAGAATTTAGGTTGTACCAGTCTGAGGATGAGCTTCTGCTCCTCCTGTCCGGCATGTCCTGAGACGTGAATGTCGGAGAACTCTTTGTAGCGGACGGTCACACCCGCTTTGATGAGGAGGTTCATCAGTTTGGAAACGGAGGCTTCGTTGCCCGGAATAGCAGATGCGGAGATGATCACGGTATCCGAAGGCTTGAGTTTGATATGTCTGTGTTCATCGGTTGCCATACGGTTCAGTGCCGCCATAGTCTCCCCCTGGGAACCGGTAGTAACGATGAGTATCTCATGGTCTGCATATTTGGGTACTTCATGTACTTCGATAAAGTGCCTGTCCTCGATATCGACAAACCCTAGTGCGCGGTTGGTCTCTACATTCCGTTCCATGGAGCGGCCGATGACACAGATTTTCCTGCCGGCTTTGACCCCTCGCTCCATAGCCTGGAAGATACGGTGTACATTGGAAGAGAAGGTAGACATGATTACCCTGCCTTTGGCAAGTTCGAAGAGCGTATCGAACGTTTTCCCCACCACGGATTCGCTTTTTGTGAAACCTTGGTTGTGGGAGTTTGTCGAGTCGGAGAAGAGGCAGAGCACCCCTTTCGCCCCGTAATGCGCAAAGCGCTGCAGGTCCATGGTGTAACCGTCGATAGGGGTATGGTCTATTTTGAAGTCAGCTGTATGGATGAGCGTTCCTGCCGGTGTTTCGATGGCAAGCGAACAGGCATCGATGATGGAGTGTGTCGCATGCATCCACTCGACCTTGAAGTCACCGATATCATACTGCTTTCTTTTGGTGATGAAGTTGAAGTATTTGGTATCTGCCTTGAGCCCATGTTCATTGAACTTGTTCTCTATCATGGCAAGTGCGAGTGGGGTAGCGTAGATAGGGAACTTCAGCTCTTTGAAGAGGTAAGGCATTGCACCGATATGGTCTTCATGTCCATGGGTGATGACGATTGCCTTGATCTTGTTTTTGATCGCATGCAGGTAGGAGAAGTCCGGTACCAGAATATCTACGCCATGCATCGTCTCGTCGGGGAAACTCATCCCCACATCGATGATAATAGCGGTATTTTCCGTTTCAAGTACCGCCATATTCCCGCCGATCTCGCCAAGTCCGCCCAGGGGTGTGAACCGTACTTTGCCTTTGCCTGCCATATCGATCTGCTTCCATGGCGTCATTCTGGCTTCCTGAACGCGTTTGTTCTCTTCCAGGGAGGCTCTCATCGCATCATTGACCGTAGTGGTATTTTTCCTTTTGTTACGGTTTTTGTTGCTGTTTTTGTTTTGGCTGTTTCCAGAACGGTTCTGGTTGCCTTTTTGATTTGGGTTGGGCTTTCTGTTCTGACTGTTCTTCTGGTTCGGATTTGGCCTTCTGTTCTGGTTCTGCCCCTCACTGTTCTGGTTTTTGTTCGGGTTTGGTTTACGGTTCGGGTTGGGCTTTCTGTTTGAATTCTGCCTGTTCTGATTCTGTCTGTTCTGGTTCTGTCTGTGCGGATTTGGCCTTCTTTCTCTAGGCGTGTCTGTTTTTTGCCCTTGATTTTGAGAGTTTTCGCTGTTTTGATTGTTGTTGTCCATCTAAATTATCCTTTAATTCATTATATAAGTGATGATATATAGATGTCTCAGCTTCATGAGGCCGCAAATTGGAGTCGAGTTCCAGTTTTGCAAAGGTTTGGTTCACTATCTCTTTGGAAAAAGCAGCCGTAAGGTTCTTTGAGAGTTTTTTTCTCGGTTGCGCAAAGGCAATCTTCAAAAACAGTTCAAATCTCCTGTCGTTGAACGACCGGTCCTTCCTTATGAAAAGCACGGCAGAAGTTACATTCGGGGGTGGCACAAATGCTTCGGGCTCAACTTCGAAACAGAGTGTCGCCTCTCCTACGGTTGAAGCAAGTACGGAAAGGGCGGAAAACGCTTTCTCCCCTGCACCGGCTGCAAACTTCACGGCAACTTCTTTCTGAACCATGACCAGTACGGACCGGCATCGTTCATCCTTCAATGCTTTCAAGATGATAGTGGTTGCAATATAATAGGGCAGATTGGCTACCAGATGATAAGGCTCATCCAGCAGGCTCTCCGACTCCCAACGCTCAAGCACATCTCCGCAACGCAGCTCGAAACGGCCCTCGTGGATAGGCCCTTCGAACTCTGTTGTAAGATGCTCGCATAATCTTTTATCAACCTCAAATGCTGTGACATTTCTAGCTTTTACAAGCTCTTTGGTTAAATCACCTAAGCCAGGCCCGATCTCCGCGACTCTCAGGTCGTCACTGGGCATCGCTTGGATGATTTTATGAAGGTAGATATCACTCTTTAAAAAGTTCTGGCCAAATTTCTTGCTTGCGAATTCGGCTAAATTTTCAATAATCATACTATAATCTACCTTTATATTATACACTAATCCCCTGCTTGGGATAATTTTTGTATAATCTTACCATAATTTATGGAGAAGTAAATGGATTATTTTGCAAAAAGAATTATCCCTTGCCTTGATGTCGACGGTGGTCGGGTGGTCAAGGGGGTGAACTTTGTCGGACTGCGTGATGCGGGAGATCCTGTAGAAGTGGCAAGACGCTACAATGAGGAGGGTGCTGACGAGATCACCTTTTTGGACATAGGTGCCAGCCATGAAGGGCGCGATACGATCGTGGATGTCGTCAAAAAAGTGGCGCAGGAAGTTTTCATTCCTTTAACAGTCGGTGGAGGGATCAGAAAACTTGAAGATATCTATGCGCTGCTCAATGTCGGATGCGATAAAGTAAGCATCAACTCTGCCGCCATTAAACGGCCTGCTTTCATCGGAGAGAGTGCCAAACGTTTTGGTTCCCAGTGTATCGTTGTGGCGATCGATGCCAAAAGAGTGGGGGAGGGTGAGTGGCACATCTTTACCCACGGAGGAAGAAACGATACCGGAATCGATGCGCTGGAGTGGGCGAAAGAGGCGTACGATAGAGGTGCGGGTGAGCTGCTGGTTACCTCCATGGATGCCGACGGTACCAAAGCGGGGTTTGACAACGAGCTTAACAGAAAGATCGGTGAACTGGTGAATATCCCGGTGATCGCCAGCGGCGGTGCGGGAACGATGGAACACATGAAGGAGGCATTTACGGTAGGTAATGCCGATGCGGCGCTCGCGGCTT
>Ga0256913_10001081_pt1 | contig 14165 bp, 13 predicted proteins | sample Axial_MatmetaG_FD_185970 | JGI IMG/M metagenome (GOLD analysis project Ga0256913, IMG submission 185970) | Deep-sea worm associated microbial mat communities from Axial Seamount, Juan de Fuca Ridge, Pacific Ocean - Axial_Mat | ecosystem: Environmental > Aquatic > Marine > Oceanic > Microbial...
GTCTTTCGTTTTTTTCGGAGTTTTTTTGCGGAGCGCGGAATCGATTTCTTGCCAGGATGGGAATCGTTGCTCCTTTTTTTTAGCCATCATTCTGGCGATAGTGTGTTTGACGTTGTCGGAGATTTTCACGGCCGCCGGGAATCTGATTTTCTCCCTGATATGCTTTTCTATAAGCGCGTGTGAGTTTGGGGCTTTGAAAGGGGGATTTCCCGTCATCATTTCGAAAAGCAGCACCCCTAGCGCGTATTGATCACACGTCCAGTCGATGCCTCTGTCCAGTGTTTGTTCCGATGGCATGTAAGTGGTGCGTCCGAAGAAGGAGGATCTTTCCGTTTGGAAGACGTCCGCCAGCCATTGTGAAAGTCCGGTATCCGCCAGCATGGCCTCGCCCGTGTCGTTGTAGATGATGTTGGAGGGTGATATGTTGGCATGTATGATTCCGACATCTTTTATTTGCCTCAAAGCGTCTATTATCGGCAGGATTTGTTCCAATGCCTTTCCCTCTGGAATGGGGGTTGATTGTTCGTCCAGCTTACGTCTCAACGTTCCTCCCGTAGCGTATGACATGGCAGTGAAGCACAAGCCGTCGGCTATTCCGGCGTCGAAGAACTGGACGAGGTTTCTGTGGCTTATGGAGCCCGCGTTTCGCAGGTTTTCGATAAAAAGGGTGCGTGATTTGTCGTCGATATCGGCGGTATGGAACATTTTGAGTGCTACTGTTCGTTTGAGTCCCGTTTGGAACGCCAGGTATGTTGTGGAGTAGTTGTTTCCACCGAGTATTCGTATCAGTTCGAACCCCTCCACTGTTGGGAATGCCACGTCGTCCACGTCTCCGGCGTTTGAGACTGGCGAAACAAGTGTGAGTTTCGCCGTGTCCTTGAATGGATACTCGTCAGGGGCTGAGACATCCGGCACTGGAGCTTTGACGATTATAGTGGAGGTGTTGTCGTATTCGCAAGGTGGTTTGTCGTCGGCCATGAACGAGAATGTTATACTTCCGAGGGCGATGGTGTTTCCGGGTTCTATTCTCGCTTCCGTTCCTGAGAGGAGGTTGCCGTTGGCGAATGTTCCGTTACTGGATTCCAAGTCTCTGAGGAAGAAGTCCCCGTTCGCTGGGTTTTGGAATATCAAACAATGCTTCCGGCTTATGGCGGAATCTTCCCTCAGTCTAAGATTGTTGTCCGGCCCCCGTCCTATGGTGAAGCCTGAATCCAATGATTCCAAGCGGATGGCGCGTGTTTCCGAATTGTCGTCGTATAGAAGATATGGCATTTGCGGCGACCGTTTATTGTAGTTTGTACTGATCCCTGATTTTTCGTTTGTTTTCTTCCTCCCTTTTTCGGCGTTCCTCCTCTAGGATCGCCTCTTGCTCCTTTTTCACCCCCGGGATTTCTTTGGTCAACTCGAATATTTCGAAAGCGGATTTATCGTTGTTGAGTTTCAAGTGAAGTTCAGCCGTGACCACGTCGCCGTTCCAGTGGTGGAACTGTTCCAGTTTTTCCGGTGGCGGCTCGCTGTCCGCTTTCCTCATTCCGCATTTAGTGCATACGCCGCTTTTATTGAAGGAGTGCTTGCCTTTGCACGGGGTTTTGATTTTGGCGATTCTGGCCAGTCGTTCGTCCTCTTTTTTATTGAATTCCACCGTTTCCTTTGATTTGCCGTAGCGTTCCACGACGCTTCTGAGCAAGTCCTTCATGATATCCAGCGGAGCGATACGGTAGTCTTCCGTTATTTTATAGAGGATGTCGTTGACGTAGTAGAATGTGACGCTTTTGATGGGGCCTTCGGAGTATGTGATTGTTTCGGGGCCGTTTTTTGGTGGGGCGTCGGGGGTGGGGAGTTGTTTTTTCAGGATTAAGTCCACATCGCCGCTGTGGCGTCCCATCAGTATGATGTCTTTGTTGTGTCTGAAGCCTTGGTCCGCGTCCACGCCGTAACGCGAACCGGCTATTTCGATTCTGCATCTTTCGATTTCCGAGCGCACTTTGTCGAGTCGCAAGTTCATAGCTGTTTTCGAATCCGGTTTGACTGTCACCGGGGGCGTTGCTGGCGTGTCGTTGCCATCCGCGTTTTGATTTGTCCGTTCGCCCGTTTGCTCTCCGTCGATGGAGGTTGTTTGGTCGGTTGTGTTAGTCGCCACCTCCGGCATTTGCCTTATATATTGGGCGATAAAGTATTCCGTTACGCTTTTAGGTGTTCTCCATTTGCCCCAAGCCCGTATGTAGCCGCGCGTTTCATTTTCCCTAGCGATGGCTTCCAGTTCTTTCGTGTAGATGTCGTTGGCGTAATTGTTTTTTCTCGTGTTGTATGCCAAGCATTTGTTCGCCACGTATTTTTTGATTTGCTTGGCTCTATACGACGAGTCGAATTTAGCTCTATCCACTGGAATCATGTCGAAGAATGGAATGGGGAGGTCGTCTCCGATTCGCGCGCTGTTTTTTCCCAGGCCCAATCCGTAGAATATACCCGACACCGTGTTGGAGGCTCTGCCTCGTTTGATATGTATAGTGACGTACTGCCCTTTTTCCACGGCTTTGAATTTTCGTTTGGCTTCCGTCAGCATTTTATTTTTTATTTCTTCTCTTGAGAGCGGGTATTTTCCCGAGGCTTTTTTTCTAGCGTCCTTGGCTGCGTCCGAAGCGGTTTTTGAGACAGGCGGAGTTTTCGGCTCCAGAGTCATTGCTTTTCCGACTTTTTCGACGATGGCTTGTTGTATGAACGGATCGGACAAATTGACTTTGTCGTCGGTGAATTCCTTTATGATTCCGGCGATAGTGGTCTTGCGCGCCTCCGACACCGGTGACTCGATGGCCCTAAGGGGCGTGGTTCCCAGCAAGGCGATTGCTCCAATCGCAGCAATTTCCAGCATTATTTTGTTAAAACTCTTGCTCATGACGCGTTTCATGTTATTCATAAACTGTAGCCTTCCCCTTTCGGACGGCGTCCTGACTGGGAGTGCTTGGCGCTACCCCCGATGCGACGATGCCGACGTGCCAACTAACTGTTTGGAATATACCATTGGGAGTGGAACGCGCAAGGGGTGGGGCGTGTAAAATTTGGATAGTGTTTGCTCCGAGCGTGTTTCCGATGTTTCGCTCGGGGCTGTTTTCGGGAGAGATTGATGACGGTTACACTTGCGAAATCCGAGATGGATCGGCTTGGGGTTGTTGTTGGCTCCGGAGGCTGGGAGTTGGACGATGTTCCCCACGCGTTATGGCGCGGGCGTAAAGAGGGGGTGGTTGTGACGGCCTACAAGAGCGGGAAAGTCACGATTCAAGGGAAGGGAGCGGAGGATTTCGTCGAGTTTGTTTTGGAGCCATTGGTCACGGGTGTTCCGACTGGGGTTTCGGGGGTGTCTGGGAGCGGGGGCGATGCGAGTGTTGGCGAAGTGTCGTGTTCTCCCGCCGCGTTGCCTTGGCCGCACGCTGGGATAGACGAGAGTGGGAAGGGGGACTATTTCGGTCCCTTGGTGGTGGCGGCTGTTTATGTGGAGTCGTCGGAGGTGGCGGAGAGATTGGAGGGAGTTGGAGTCAAGGATTCCAAGTTGATAAAGAGCGATGCGAAGATTGCGGAGGTCTCGGTTGGTGTTCGGCGTGCGGTTGGGGGCAAATTCGCCATTGTTTCGGTGGGGCCGGAGGCGTACAACCGTCTTTACGGTAGCATTGGCAATTTGAACAAGTTATTGGCTTGGGGGCATGCCCGTGCGTTGGAGAATCTTCTCGAGCGCGCTCCGGAGTGCGGCGTGGCTCTTTCCGACAAGTTTGGCGCGTCGTCGCTTATAGAAAACGCGTTGATGGAAAAGGGTTCCGAGGTGGAATTGCACCAGCGTGTGCGCGGGGAGTCGGATTTGGCCGTCGCGGCGGCGTCGATTCTAGCGCGCGACGGGTTTGTCAAAGGATTGTCGGCGTTGGGGGAGAAATTGGGGGTTGATTTGCCCAAGGGGGCGTCCGGGAAAGTTGACGCTGTGGCGTCGTCGATAGCTTTGGATTTTGGGGTTGGGAAGCTACTTGAGGTTGCGAAATATCATTTCAAGACTACAGTCAAGGCGTTGTCCGCCGCGGGAATCGCGCCGGAGGGAGAGTCGCGATGAATTTACCGAACAAAATCACGATTAGCCGGATATTGTTGATGTTCGTCTTTCTTGTTGTATGCAATATTGACGAGCTATTCAAGGACGATGTTCTTAGGATGTGGTGTCGCGCCGTTGGTTTGTTGTTCGCGATCATCGCGGGTTTTACCGACATATTGGACGGTTATCTGGCCCGGAAATACGATCAGGTCACTGATTTCGGGAAGTTGATGGATCCATTGGCCGACAAGATATTCACCGCCACCACGTTCATCATGTTGGTTGACAAGGGATTGCTTCCGGGTTGGGTCGCCGTGGTTGTTTTGTCTCGTGAGTTCATGGTCACGGGGTTGCGTCTTTTAGCCGCCCGCAAGGGTGAGGTTATTCCCGCCGACATAACGGGCAAAGTCAAGACTGTCATTCAGATGGTGTTTTTGGCTTTTGGCGGTTCGATGTGGCTGGGATGGATTTCACCGAAGGACGACACTGTCAGGGTGGTGTGGTTGGTGTTTTATCTCTGCGTGGTGGTTGTCACTGTGTCTTCCGGCGTTTCTTATTTCGTCCGTCACCGGAATCTCTACGGCGACGCTTGAGTTTTTTCCTTGCAAATCCCTTTTCGGCGATTTAGATTGTGTTGTAGGGATGCGTCGAGCGGTTACGCGCGGCGCGTTTGTTTTGTTCCGCGAATCGTATGGGGCAAGCGTGTGGTGTGTTCTATTTTTTGGGAGATAGCAGGATGAAGGTAGCCAGTATTTTGGATGACAAGGCCGCTCGCGGTGTTGGATTGGTGTCTATTCCTTCCTCCGCGTCTTTGATGGACGCCTCCCGATTGCTTTGCCAGCACAATATCGGGGCGTTGTTGGTGGCTGGTACCGATAGGGGGGGGCATGTTGGGATTCTTTCCGAACGCGACATCATCCGTCGTTGCGCGGAAGATGTGAAGTTGTGCGACGTCAAGGTTGCCGATGCCATGTCTGAAAACGTTTTGGTTGTAGCCTCGGATGACGATATTGAAGTTGCCGGTGGCGTGATGGCTCGGCATCATGTTCGCCATCTTCCCGTGGTTGACGGAGGAAAGGTTGTCGGGATGATAACCGTCCGCGATGTGGTGAAGGCGTTGGACGAGCAGAAGGATGTCCAGATCCGGCATCTTGGCGATGTCGCTGGAGGCACTTACGGGAGCGATGTTTTTTGATTTCCAAGTTACGTTCCGTATTGGTGTCGCGCCGTTTGAATGGGTTTCCGCGGTGTTCCATCCGTTTTACGTTCAGGGCGTCCTCCTCTTTTTTATCTTGAAGGCAGTCTATGTCTCGACGCAAGAATCGCATTCTAATCGAGTTGGAGTATTTCACCGCCATCTCCGCGGCGGCGGTGGTGCGCGCGCTTCCTTTCAAGGTTGGCGTTGTTTTGATGGAGCTGGTAGCCTTGTTCGTGTATGTTTTCGATTTCCGGCATCGTCGTCGCGTCAAGGAACATCTTTTGTATGCTGGGGTCGCTAAAGACGGCCGCGAGGCCGCGGTCATCGCGAGGCGTAATTTTTTCCAGCTCGCCCGTATTCCGGTTGAATCGCTCAAGATCACGCCTCGCCTCGACGAGTCCAACGTAGGGGATTACATAAAGATCTCCGGTTCGAAAAAAGCTGAGGAGCTGTTTTTCAATTTGGGGAAGCCGTCGCGTGCGATAATAGTGACGGCGCACTACGGCAACTGGGAGTTGGCTGGAGTCGGGTATTCGTTGCTTTCCGGGATGCCGATGACGACGGTGATGCGTCCATTCGACAATCCTAAGCTTGGTGCCAGGGTTAGTCGGATCAGGGTTGGGCACAACCACAGCACGTGTCCTCGGGAGGGGGCTTTGAAATCGCTTTACCAGGCGTTGAAGAAGGGGGCTTCGATTTGCATTATTTCCGACCAGCACGCAAGTCGCGACGAAGGAGTCGAGACGGTTTTCATGGGTCGCGAGTGTAGGACGCACGCGTCGCCCGCGATACTCCATCTCCGGACTGGCGTTCCGATCTTGGTGGCGGTGTCTAAGCGCGTTGGCGACGGCAAATTCGAGTTTGTCTGCGCCGATCCCATCGAGATGAAGCCCAGCAGCGACTCCGAGGGGGACGTTGAGCGCGTCGCACAGAGATACACCGACGCGTTGGAGTCGTTGATTTTGGCTGATCCTACGCAATGGCTTTGGGCGCACAGGCGTTGGTTGGACATGCGTCCGAAATCTCCACGTGGCAAGCGGAGGAGCGACATATACTCCACCGTTTCTTCCGGGAAGGATGATTGAGGGGTTTGTTTTTCCTCCAGGCGTCGTGTTTAGTCCGGGAGGGTTTGTTCGAGTTCCTCCTCTAGCGAGTTTCTCATTTTTTCCGCGAAGTCGTTTTTCCATGCGTTGGAATCCACCGAGAGCGTCGCCGCCAGTTTTTTTCTATGGGAATTGAAGAAGACGCCTAGGCTTGGAGGAGTTGGCGTTCTCGGCATGTGCCTAAGCGCCGTCAATGGAACGCCCAAGATATTTTCTGGAGCCGCTGATTCTCCCACGTTAGCGAAAGCGAACGAGCATATTTTACCGTTGAACGGCATATCCATGGCTTTGGCTAGGAATGGGAGCGGGAATATTCTCAACGGGCGCGTTCCTGTTTCCATTTTTCCTGGGAAATCGTCTGAGATGGTCTCCATGAGTTGTCGCCGCGCGTCGCGCGAGATTGTTTTTATGGACGCTTCGGGTGGGATGTCGAGATGGAAAAACGCGAATGATATGTGGTTGAAGAAGGTTTCGCCGCGCCGTGGCGGTTTTGAGCGTGTGTCCAAGGGGACCGGGACGAAGCAGCGCATGTGTGTGTTTGGGGCCACTGTTTTTTGCAGGGCGCGTGCCGTCACCGCGAGCAGGAACGGTGTTTCCATCATGAATCCGGCGTTTTCCTCGGCCGCCCGAGACACGCGCGCTGTGGTTTTCTCGTCGAATTCCGCGAATTCCGCGTGGAAGGACGCGGGGTGTTTTCCCGGGCGTTCGCCGATGCGCTCCGCATAGTCCGCGGCTCCGAAGCATCCTTCTTTAGATGCCGCGATCATTTTTCTTTGGACGGTTCTTCCCGCCTCGAATTGCGCGGACCAGTTTCGGAGGACGGGATCCAAGCCCTTCGAGAAGGCGGCCGCTGTTTCCGCGGTCGCGTCGCGTCCGTAGTCGTCCGCTAGGAGGTTGAGGAAGAGTTCCGCGCCTTTCGCGTCGAGCAGTTTGTGGTCGAATGTCATGAGGAGGGCGTCTCCTCGTTTTCCGCGTCGTATGTGTATGAATCTGAAATGTTCCCTTTTTGAAGCGAACGGTCGGTTGAAAGTTTGTTGTAGTATCGCGTTGAATTCCGCATTGTCCGTCGCGTTGGCGGTTTCAAGTGGCAACGGTGGGTTGTTCCGCCAAGTTTTCCAATACGGCGCCAAGTTTATCAGGTCCCTAGCGGCGCGTCCCGATATGATGGGGAGTGATTCCGCGATTTCCGCGAGGCGTTCTCGGAGTGCGTCCGTGGAGATAGGGTTTTCGAACTCGAGAATCAGAGTCGAGTGGTTTCCGACACCGGAGGAACGCCGGGAATGTCGATCCATCGTCGCGATCAGCCAGTCGATTCCCGACAGGTATAGTCTTTTTTTGGAGTATGGCAGTTCCATTGGCGGAACAATAGAATTTTGAAAGTCGTAATTTCAAGTTCGCATGGGTCTTCCCGGAGAGGATGCGCGGGTTTTCTTGACACTTGATGGCTTAGGGTTATACTTGCGGCTTGTTTTCGATTCCACCGATGGAGAACTGGCGAAATGTTGGCGAAAAGGATAATTCCGTGTTTGGATGTCACCGATGGGCGCGTGGTGAAGGGGGTCAACTTCGTTGATTTGATCGACGCTGGCGATCCGGTGGAGGCAGCGGTTGAATACAATCTCCAAGGAGCGGACGAGGTGGTTTTTCTGGATATCACCGCGTCGAGCGACAACCGCGCGACGATGGTGGACGTTGTCAGGAAAACCGCGGAGCGGGTGTTCATTCCCCTCACTGTCGGCGGAGGGATACGTACTCCTGATGATATGCGTTTGATGTTGGCGTCGGGGGCGGATAAGACGTCGGTGAACACCGCCGCGGTGAACGATCCCGAGTTGATCAGCCGCGGGGCGGAGCGTTTCGGCAGCCAGTGCGTTGTTCTCGCGATAGACGCGAGGCGCGTGCCTGGGGAGGACGGGAGGTGGGAGGTTTTCACGCATGGCGGCAGGACATCCACTGGAATGGACGCGGTGGAATGGGCCGTTCGGGGTGTTGAATTGGGAGCCGGCGAGATACTTCTCACCAGCATGGACGCTGACGGCACGAAGAAGGGATATGATTGCGAGTTGACCGCGGCGGTTTCGGCGTCGGTGAATGTGCCGGTGATCGCCTCCGGAGGCGCGGGGACATTGGAGCATATGCTTGAGGTTTTGGAGCGCGGGAACGCGGACGCGATACTCGCGGCGAGCGTGTTTCATTTCGGGACGTTCACCGTTCCCGAGACGAAAGAGTTTTTGAGAAGCCATGGCGTTCCGGTTCGTTTGTGATTCCGTGACATTGGTTTGATGAATTGACGAAATAAAGTTTGGAGAGGATTTGATGTCGAACAGAATATTGCGCAAGGAGCGTTTGTCTGAGAATGTGTATCTTATCCGGGTGGACGCTCCGTTGATAGCGGAGGAACGTTTGCCCGGGCAGTTCGTGATACTATCCGTGGACAACGATTTTGGGGAACGTATACCTCTGACGATAGCTGACGCGGATAGCGCGGAGGGGTCGATAACCCTTATTTTCCAAGTTGTCGGTAAGACTACGAAGTTATTGTCCGCGTTGGATGTGGGCGATTCGATAGCGTCGTTGTTGGGGCCTTTGGGGGCGCCGACCCACATAGAGAAGGTTGGACATGTCGTTTGCGTTGGTGGAGGTATAGGTGTCGCTCCGTTGCGTCCGATAGCGGAAGGGATGAAGAAGGCTGGAAACAGGATCACCGCCATTCTTGGCGCGAGGAACGCGGAATTGCTTATTTTGGAAAAGGAGATGTCGGAGATAGCCGACGAGTTGATCATATGCACCGACGACGGTTCGAAGGGGCGCGAGGCGCTCGTCACCGAGCCGTTGAGGGAACTTTGCGAGCGCGAGCCCAAACCTGATATGGCGGTGGCGATAGGCCCTCCGATAATGATGAAATTCTGTTCCGAGACCACGCGTCCCTACGGGGTTCGCACTGTGGTGTCGTTGAACACGATAATGGTCGATGGCACCGGTATGTGCGGGGGATGCCGCGTGACGGTTGGCGAGGAGACTAAATTCGTCTGCGTGGACGGTCCGGAATTCGATGGTCACAAGGTTGATTTCGACAATATGATGGCGCGTTTGAACTCCTATCGCCTTAGGGAGGAGGCCGACGCCCACGACTGCGAACTGGATAAAGAGATTGAGAGGATTAAAAAGAATGTCAGCGGAACATGATAGTTTTGAGGATCTGGCGTCTGCGGCGAGGGTGAAACTCGCGGAAATCGCGCCTAGGATATCGGATTTGAAACCCAAGGATCGGATGGCGATACCTCCGCAGGCTATGCCGGCGCAGGATCCGGACGAGCGCAGGCGCAACATCAGCGAGGTAGCGTTGGGTTACACGTTGGAGCAGGCTCGTGTGGAGGCTGCGCGGTGCCTCGACTGCAAGAACAAGCCTTGCGTGGATGGGTGCCCCGTTGGGATAGACATTCCCGGGTTCGTGTTGTCCGTCGCCGAGGGGGACTTGAAAAAAGCGTCGGAGATATTGAAAAAGGACACGTTGTTGCCGGCTGTGTGCGGACGCGTGTGCCCGCAGGAGACGCAATGCCAGGCGACCTGCACCGTTGGTCGTTCCCTCAAAGATCCGGAGAAGGCTGTTTCGATAGGGCGTCTCGAGCGTTTCGTCGCGGATTGGGAACGCGGAGAAGGAGGTATCGAGGTTCCTGAGGTGAAAGGTTCGACGGGAAAAACGGTCGCCGTTGTCGGCAGTGGTCCGGCGGGGCTGGTTGTCGCCGCCGATCTTCGCCGCGAAGGTCATGGCGTTACGATTTTCGAAGCGTTCCATAAGCCTGGCGGCGTTATGATGTATGGGATTCCCGAATTCAGGTTGCCGAAAGAGATAGTAGCCAAGGAGATTGACACGCTTTTGGGGATGGGGGTGGAGGTTAAAAGCAATTTCGTCGTGGGCAAGACCCGCAAGCTGATGGATTTGATGGAGAAGGACGGTTTCGACGCGGTGTTTGTCGGAACTGGCGCTGGACTGCCGCGGTTCATGAATGTCGAGGGGGAGAATCTGGTTGGGGTGTTTTCCGCCAACGAGTATCTCACTCGGGCCAATTTGATGCGGGCGTACGACAAGAAACGCGCGCACACCCCCATCTACGATTCCCGCAAAGTCGCCGTTCTCGGCGGTGGCAACGTGGCTATGGACGCCGCGAGGACCGCGGTCCGTCTCGGAGCCGAGGAGGTCCACATTGTCTATCGTCGGACGGAGAAGGAGATGCCGGCCCGCGTGGAGGAGGTCGCCCACGCCAAGGAGGAGGGCGTGGTTTTTCATATTTTAGAGAACGCCAAGCGGTTTATCGGCGACGCCGAAGGGCGCGTCGAGGCGATTGAGTGCGTGAGGTACGAATTGGGGGAACCCGACGACTCCGGCCGTCGCCGTCCTGTTGAGATAAAAGGCAGTGAATTCATTTTCGATGTGGATACCGTGGTGGTTGCGATAGGCAACGATTCGAATCCGCTGCTTCAGCAGACCACTCCCGGGTTGGCGTGCAACAAATGGGGCAACATAATCGTGGACGAGAATCAGAAGACCTCGATCGACGGCGTCTACGCCGGAGGCGACATTGTATTGGGAGCCGCCACCGTGATTTTGGCGATGGGGGAGGGGAGGAAAGCCGCCGCCGCTATAAACGCGTATCTTTCCAGGGATTGAGAGGGTTTTGAAATGGAGATGCCGGAAACAACGGAACGTCCGGATGGGTCTGAGCAGTCGGACGCTGTGTCGGGATTGGATGTCTCCATCGATTCCGACGTCGTGTCCGAACGTTGGTTGTTTTACGGCTCCTTGTTTGTTTTTGTGGGGTATGTGGCGTCGCAGTTCGCGATGTTGGCGCTCGTCAAATACGCTTCGCTACGGGATTGGCCCGAGCTTCCGCGGATGTTCTGCGTGACCTTGCTTCCCGCGTTTTTCATGTCGCTTGGCGTTGTTTCAGCCTTTTTTTTGTGGGGGAGCGGTCGTTTTTTTTCCGGCGTGTGCGGTTTCCGCAACTGGCGTTTTTACTATCCTCTCGAGGGGGTGGCGGTCGAGATGGGATTGTTCATTCCCTTTTTGGCGCTCGGGGCGGCGTCTTTTCTTTTGGTGAAATACGCTCGCTCTTTCGCCCCCTCCGCCCTTTCGCCTTTTTTCAAGTTGGAGCCGCCGATAAAGACGGTGCTGATGAACGTCGGTTGGGGTGGTTTCGCCGTGGTGGCTTTCGCTGCCGTTTTCGTGGCGCCAGTGGTGGAGGAGATCGCTTTTCGCAGGGTTATATATTCTTTCACCCGGACGTTTCTCAGTCCTTTCGGGGCGTTGGTCCTGACATCCGCGGTTTTCGCGGGTTTCCATATGTCGGTGGTTACCTTTCCCGTGTTGTTCTGCCTGGGGGCGGTGTTGCAACTATTGGTCAACCACCACAAAAGCGTTTATCCCGCGATGTTTTACCACGCCGCGCACAACGCATGCGCCATGATCCTTTTGGCGGCGATAAAGTATTTAGGGCTTGCTGAGAAACTATCAAGCACTTGATTTTTGGATGGCGAAAAAATGGAAAAATGGGGACAGGTTAATTGGGTTTTAGGTAAGAAAATGCGAGGGTAATGCGATTGCGCTTGCGGCAACGATGGTGATCGGGGGAGTGTTTTTGGTTGTTTTCGAGTTTTCCGGGGAACTCTATTTCGCTGGCGGAGCCGCTAGAATATGGAAAATGTTTTTTTCAGCGCCCTTGCGTTCAGGTGTCAGTTCCAAGGTTAGAACCGCGGCCGTAACTCCGGATTGCAACGTTTCCACGGAGAGTTTCGCCGTAGTGGACTTTGGTAGGCGCAATGTTTTTTCCTTTTTCGCCGGCTTGATAAATGATATCGAATTTTTTTCCAACTCCACCGCGTATCCGTTTGGAGCGAGAATCGACATGCCGTCGGTTGATAGGGCCAAGGAGTCTTCAGGCATGGAATGGACGGATTCTCGGAACTCGTCTTTTATCACTTCGATGTCGCTTAATGCGAAGGCGTCGACTGTGAATCGTTTCGTTGTTTTCGCCGAACGGTTGAAGAATGGCATGGCGATGCATATGAAGACTGAGACCATAGAGACAGTGACAAGCACCTCGATGAGGGTGTAGGCGTGTTTTTTTTGTTCGCGTGCCGTCATTGGTTTAAACTCCCTCCCGCGGGAAGCGCGATTTCGACGATCACGTGTTTCCGCTTGTCGAGTAGCCTCGCGACTGTTTTCCCCCCGTCCGTTTTTCTCACGAGTGTTATTTTCCCGTTGCCGTCCAGTCCTTGGCGGTTCCATTCGCTGTTGAGGATGGTTTCAACGTTTTTTTCCGTAAGGGCGAACGAGGGGGTGGCGGCCATGATTTCCAACGCGTTGTCCAGTGCGAGAATGGCGCGGTTTTTGAGGAGGATATTGTTTTCCGTTTTCGACATTCCGATCAATATCGCTTGGAAACTCGCCACGATCACGGCTAGGATCGTCAAAGCGCAAAGCACTTCCGCCAAGCAGTAAAACTTTGTCGAACGCATTTTTTCCCCTATTTCACCTATTTAGCCTCGGGCCTGGCGGTGTTTTGAGGAAGTCCGCCAGGCATCCGCCTGAAGGAGGATAGCGCGTTTTGTCTTTGAAGTCAATCGTGGCGCGGTGTGTTCCATCCTTTCCAGGGGAGCGGGTTGTATTCCCGCCCCCCTCTGTTTTGCCCCCCCCCGGTCCGTTGTTCACTTCACGGTTTTTCTAGTCCACTTCACGAGGCTTTTCTGTGAGATTTCGATTTCAATCGTTGGAGCTTGGGCGTTGCCTTGTTTTGAGAACACGCAACGCAGGTCTTCCGATGATGTCGAGGACATGCCGTGTTTCGCCGTATCCACTGGGAACATGCCTGAGAACGATGATTTCATCGTCGATTCTTTGACGTTGAATCCTGGAGGCATTGGAAGGATCACGTCCTTGGCGTCGAGATTAGCCTTGACTAAGACGCATTTCACTCCGTCCACGGTATCGATTTTTTCCAGAGTCGTTTTTCCTTCTATTTTCGCCGGGTCGGCTTTCATTTTCGCGTCCGTCAAATCTTGGATCACCGGGGTTTTGTTGATGGGCCAGGAATCTCCGACTTTCTTTTTCTCTTTCGTTCCGAACACGTCGTCGTCGTTATGTTTGCTATGGGAGAAACGGATGAAATGTTTAAGCGTTTCCAGAACTTCCGGGGGCACTGGTTTGCCATTGATCAGATATTCGTCGTTTTTATCTTTTTTCTTGGCTTCGACAACGGTTCCCGCTGGCAGAAGTTCTTTCGTCTCGCCAGTGGTGTTGTTTTTCTTCGTGAATTTGGAGATTGTCGCGGATATTTCGACCGCGTTGTTTTTCTCGTCGATTTTCAACGTGGTTTCGACGGTTTTCAATTCGGCGTGATAATTGTCGTTTTTTATCAGCTTCGCCACTTTGCCGTTGGCCAATAGTTGTTGTAGCGCCTGGAAATCCCCCGAATAGGCGAATTCCGCCTTTTCCCCCACCTTGTCGGGTCTGTTCAATACTATTGTGTAGTCGTCTCCGGCGAGAACCGGCGTTGTGGCGAACGTCGCTGCGGCGACGGTCAAGATGAGCGATTTCAACAGTGTCATTTTCCTTGTCTCCTTTGTTTTTTCGTCGTTGAATTGGTTGTAGTGTGGAAGGAGGAGCAATCTTCCCCTTCGCCCGTTTCGGTATAATACACTTGAAACTTGATAACGCAAGAGGGGGGCTCGGATGGGATTCGCGGGGTTTCCGCGGATAAGAGTTGAAGTCGACTGGAAAAAAACGCGGTTGGGGCGA
>Ga0256913_10001082_pt1 | contig 14155 bp, 15 predicted proteins | sample Axial_MatmetaG_FD_185970 | JGI IMG/M metagenome (GOLD analysis project Ga0256913, IMG submission 185970) | Deep-sea worm associated microbial mat communities from Axial Seamount, Juan de Fuca Ridge, Pacific Ocean - Axial_Mat | ecosystem: Environmental > Aquatic > Marine > Oceanic > Microbial...
TAAATCCAGACAATCTCTAATTACTATACTCTTAACTCTAAACTCTACCCCTATCCTCTGAAAAACATCAATCCTCCGACAACACATAAAGCCCCAAGTATAAAAGCGGTATTAACCATACCTGCCACGGGGATAAAGAAAAGAGAGGTTAGCAGCAGTCCTGCCGATGATCCTATTAAATCGGATCCGTAAACAGCTCCCGCAAGCTTACCGGTATCAGCATTTTCGACATGACTAATGGAAGAGAACAAAACTCCGCCCATAAATGCAAAAAGCATAACAAGCAGGTAGATCAACAATACCTGAAGGATAAAGTTCACATTTCCCTCCACCAGAAAACGCAGTATGAACGGCAGCAACAGAACCATCATCCCAATTATCAAAAGAATTATCTCTGAACGAACAGTAAGTAATGAAATATATTTCCTGTTGACCCATGCTCCTGTTGCCATGCCTGCCATACTCAGGCCAAATAACACTCCTATCACTTCATAAAGATTACCTGCCACGATCTGCATCATGTATATCAGTATCAGCTGTACCCCCGACAGTGCAAATCCCGTCAAAGCCATGGTTTTTGCCTTTCGTTTGAAAAACAGAAATAAGATCAGGAATATTCCTGAAACTATGTAGATATATGTAAACCTGTCAATATGCCAATATCCTGACTTGGCAACTATACTTTCCTCCAACAGTACCGGATACAGACTTGTGTTTATTCGCATGTTGGTCTTTATCTCTTTCAGATATGACGATCGTTCCTCTTTTGAAAGATCAGGAAGTATGTAATCACTGTTAAACCATACATTTTTCCTGATCACATCAGTATGTTCCCGGGCAAAAAGAGGTAATAACATCCCATCGGTAAAAAGAAAAAATATGTGACTTCCGGGATATATATCATATTTGTCAAATACCGATAATCCCGTTGAAGCAATGATCGACAAAAAACTTACATAGCTATCCTCTTTGTGAAACTGCTTTTCGGGCCCTTTGAGTCCGAATATCCCACCTGTAGTCAGATGATATTTTACTATCCGGAAAAATTCCTTTGTAAAAAAACGGTTATCCTGAAGGTTATGTGGAAGCCCGGTATCCAGGATTATCACATCATATTTCATGTTACTTTTTTTCAGGAATCGTAAAGGGTCTGTTACAAAAAAACTAACATTATTCTCTCCCGATTGCCTGAGTATTTTTACGATGGCAGGATCAACATCCACATAATCGACCTTAACACCTTTGTATTTCTTAAATTCCCTGAATGTACCCGGAGAGGCTCCTCCGATCATCAATACGTTATGCGTATGAAGAGAACGGAGCATGATCGCATGAACATCTTCTTCGGTAGTTTCAATTTCGCCCGAATAACTCCTCAGGTCTCCATTCTCATACACGTTCTTCTGTCCGTCCGATTCTGTTACAACCACATTCCCGTACGGAGTGTCTTTGATACTAACGATCTTTTCCGATCTGAACTCCAGACCTCGAAGGTATTTTTGTAACGGATATATCAGCATGAAAAGCCCTGATGCTATAACAAATACCAAACCTGTAATCTTTTTTCTTAACGAAATATCCGGTAATAAAACAGCAATAATAAAAAGATAAACAGATATAAAAATTAGTATCTGAACGCTGTTAAGCCATTGCACAAGGATCAAATACAAGACTCCGCCACCAATACTGCTGCCGGCCTGTTCCCATATATAAATATTTGAAATGCTCCAATTGCCGGATCCTGAGACTGCTTTTTGTGAAAATACCGTGAATGCATATCCGGTCACAATACATACAGGCAAAAGTGTAATAAATACTATCAGTATTAGTTTTGAAAATTCCGGTTCTGTACCATGTGTCACTAACCCCGCACGTGAAAAGTATAATGTGAGTAATGCTGCAATTAAAGCAAATCCTAAAATAACAGGCAATATAAAAATATTAATATCTCTTTTTACCTTCCCGGCCATAAATGCCCCTGTTCCCACCATCAGCATCCAGAATGCAAGAAATATCCCGATAATTATTTCATGACCGGAGAAAAGAGACATGAACTCCCGCAGTAAAGCGATCTGCCCCACAATTGATGCCAATCCGAAAGAAAATGCAAAAACCCTGATTTTCATTGTATTCAACGTTTTAATGAATTTCAGAAAGCCAACCTTGAAATATGCATTTTAGAACTTTACTACTAACCTCTGATCTTCATATCCTTCACCTTCCTGTATCCATCGATCCTGATATCCCCGGAAACAGTGACCGTAGCAATGCTATAACTGTTATTTTCATAACCACTTCCTTCGATCAGTGCTTTCTCGGTAATGTAATGAATATTGTTTATCCTGTTATATGCCCCTTCATGGAAATGCCCCTGAAAAACAGCACGCACTTTACCGGAATCTTCCAGTATCTTTCGTATTTCCTCGCTGTTATTTACAAAATAATTTCCGTCACCCGGGCCATCAAGGCGTTGATGTACAAAAATAACAATTGGAAAGTCACTACCGGCCAGTTCATTTTTTAACCAGTCAAGCTGAGAATCCGGTATAATGGTATCAGTCCAGTCAAAATTTCCTTTGTCATAAGGTGTACCATCCGAATTGAAACAGGCATCAAGCACAATGCATTTAAACTCATTCTTTTCAAAACTGTAAAATGTACGCTTTCCGTTAATCCCGGTATTTTCAACAACATTCAGAAAGTCATCTTTTGAGATACTGTCAGCATCATGATTGCCAAAAACATGAAACCTCTCGCCACGGTATTGTGCAAACTCTTTTTCAATATCCTTAAGGTACTGTAAAGTTTTTTCACGTACAGGCTGCTCATCCTGATCTTTAAAATCACCCGTTTCAATCACAAAATCGAGTTTTCGGGAATTGAACAAATCCACTGCTTCACGTAGTTTCTGAATACTTTCGGAGTAGTACCTGTTCCCGTTGTTTTTCCTGGATGCATAATGGATATCGGTAACCCAGCCGAACTTCAATTTTTGTTTTCGCGGAACGTTTCCGCCCGGCCAAACAAGGGCTCCCGTTAAAAGGATCGATGATGTTTTTACGAATTTGCGTCTGTTCATTGAAATGTGTATAAAATTAATTTTAATCCTGTTTTTTTCAGAAACACACGGCATTTTAGCAGGAACATACTGCCTGCCCCGATTATTTCGGGGGCAGTGTGTTCCTGCTTCAAGTTATCGAATGACTACATATTTTTCAATCAGAAAAAACAATGGCCTGGTATGTGTAAATATCCGCATCTTTCCAGCCGTCCCATCCGATATGCGCCTTGTCGCGGGCACAGTGGCCGAGGAATTCTTCAAGTGTCCATCCGGTTTTGGTTGCCACCTGCGGAAGGAATGTACCCGAATAATATCCCTTTTTAATATAAATACCGTCACGACCAAGTTTTATTTCTGATATGTCATTTATCTTTTTTAGTGGTGTAAGTACAGATATCTCTATCTTAATATCTTTCAATTCGTCTTTACGGACAGGATAAAACCTTGTATCTCTTGTTGCCGATGCATCAGTCATCTCACGTACTGTCCGCCACAAAGGTTTCTCGCCTATAAACTGCCCGATACAACCTCTCAACTGACCGTTGTTGTAAAGAGAAACAAAAGCTCCGGCATGCTCCCCAAGCTCTTTGTCGAGCACACTTTCCGGCGGCAGTTCAATGCCGGACTTTGCACCAACCACCTTTGCCAGTTCATCATGCGCAACATCCAGTAACATCTTTTTTTGCTTATCGGTAAGAGTGAATTCCTTCTTTTCTACTACTGCAATGGCATTGTAACCCACTACCCGCTTTTTGTCACCATAGTAAGGTATATCGCCCGAATTCATATAGCCAAGATGTTTGTACTCAATATTTTTATTATCCCTGGTTATGTACATCAGCGTCAGTACTGATGTCCAGCCACAAAGAGGGGTAAGCAGGTCCGGGTCATGCATCCTTTTCACCTCTTTTACAACCTTTATCAGGTTTTCAGGGTCATTCGATAATATGGCATCCGCAGTAGTCTTATCTTCTTTTTCTGCCGTTTCGTAATCAGGATAATGCGAAAAATCACTGCTGATCACAAACAGATTGCCGGGAACAAAATATTTTTTCAGCTCTTTTGCAAGCTGTCTGCAAACATACGGATCCTGTGTCCCTAACACTATCGGCACGATCTTGAACGGTTTGTGCAACTGAACCTGAAGGAAGGGTAACTGAACTTCAAGACTATGCTCTTTACTGTGTGCATCAGCATAAAAAGTAAAATACTTCGAAGACGCGATAAGATCATTTGCGACATTTTTGTTCACGGCAACACGCCCGAGAGGAGTGATATAATCACCCTTATTGTATACCGAAGCTCCATCAAAATACACATGATGGCTCGAGCCAATGACAAAAACATTTTTTATCTCCTTTTCAGGATCGATCACCTTGTATCCCATTCCGGCAACTTTACCTGAGAAAACATATCCGGCATGAGGAACGATCAAAGCGATAAGATCTTCCAGATAGTCACTTTTATCCTGCGGCGTAAGGAATCTTTTCACCTCAGCCTCTAACGTATTCTTATCTCCTTCGTAGAAACTGCCTGCAACAACAGGTTCCCTGTCAACATTTTTTTCCATTTTTACCTGTGCTAAAAGTTTAACTACTCCTGTTTGAAAAACAAACATCAAAACAAATACTTTCAAAGCTAACTGGTTCATAACTACAAACTCTTTAAAGCAATAATAAAGTTACAAAAATTTTAATCAACTTATCCCATTAAAAGACAATGTATCATAAAATAATTCACAACAATAATTTTAAAATATTTACTTTATTCAACATATCCTCTTTGTATTTTTTAAAAATTAGATTTACCTTTGCATCCGCAAAAGAGCGAAAAGCTCTGGTTAAGGAGACTCAATAGCTTCCCGATGTATATCGGGAGTAGAGCACTCCGGTTTAAGGAGACTCAATAGCTCAGCTGGTAGAGCACATCCCTTTTAAGGATGGGGTCCTGGGTTCGAACCCCAGTTGAGTCACCAAAAGGAAAGCCACCTGTTTTTAGGGTGGCTTTTTTCATTATGGAATATACAGTTTACATATTACACAGTCCTTCTATAGACAAGTACTATGTTGGATATACCAATGACATAAACAGAAGGATGCTCGAGCACAATAGAGTTAAAGGGAAATATACTGACAAAGGTATTCCTTGGCTCATTGTTTACACTGAAAAGTTCAATTGTAAAAAAGAAGCAATGGATAGAGAAAAATTCATAAAAAAACAAAAATCAAGAAAATATATCATCGAACTTATTAATCCTCAATAGCTTTCAGTGCACTTGAAAGTGTTGAGTCACCAAAAAAGGAAAAAGGATATCCCAAAAGTAAAAGATAAACGTCATTGCGAGGAGGTACGACGAAGCAATCTCTTGAATCTCAATATTGAAGTCTTCTGAGATTCCTTCACTCTGTTCGGAATGACGACTTTTTGGACATCCTCTTTTTTCATTATGAGATATACAGTTTACATACTACACAGCCTTTCTATCCCAGTAGCCCTTATCATGGGTGACAAATCCGGAAATATTTCGATGCTTTGTTCTTGATTTTTGAGGAAGTAAATAACTGAGGAACCGGGCAACTGCCAGGCGACGTAGGAGCGAAATGTTGGTTGCCCGGGGTGTTATATCCCTCACGCGACTTCTGATCTTTTAACGGTTTGTGATAATTCTAACCACTTCTTTGACACCGTTTTCATCCTTCATTTTTTCACCTGTCTTTTTTGCATTTACACGGTATCTGTCATCTGTTATCTGTTCGAGGGCTTTTGTAAGGCTCTTTATATTCAGTTTTTTTGAAGATATCGGTTTCGGACCGAGCTCCATTTTGTAGATTCTGTTAGCCCAATAGTACTGGTCAACGATCTCAGGCATGATGAACTGAGGTACCCCGGCTCTTGCTCCCGTGTGTGTCGTTCCGCTACCTCCGTGGTGCATTACTCCGGCCATTCTCGGAAACAGCACAGCATGGTCAGTATCGTCCGTTACAAAAATGTTATCGGGATAATGTTTATTTCCGAGTCCTGTCCAGCCACGGCTTAAGACTACCCGTTTGCCTGATAATTGTGAAGCCTCAATTACCATATCGGTGAATTTGTCCGGATTTTTAATGTGCACACTGCCAAATCCGATGTAAACAGGTGGCTCATATTTTTCTATGAACTCTGCAAGTTCCTTCGACAACTTATCTTCAGATCTCCCGAAACAATAGCCTGTGTAACTAAAGTTGTACCTGTTTTTCCAATCCGGACTGGGAGGAGAAAGTATTTCATTAATGGCTAAAAGAGTATGACTTTTACCTGTAAAATATTTATCTGGATTTGTAATAGCAGGTAATCCGAGTTCTTTTCTTCTCTTGTTCAGGAATTTTCTGACTATGTATCCTGATAAAAGCTGGAATGTCTTCCATGTTAAACGGTTAAGTGCAGGCGGGAGGTTTTGTAATGGTAGTAACGGATGGGGTTGGTCACCGGGAATCACCGGTGCATAAGCCAGACGATAAAATGGCATCTTGTAATACTCCCCTACTGTGGGAGCTGCAATTTCACTTACACTTGCCAGCAATACATCAGCATTTTTAGCTGCATCGAGCATGAAGTCAAGTTGCTGATGAACGGATGATGCAATAAAGTTCAGGCCGTTCTTTGAAGCATTCATTCCGCTGCCCATTTCTTTCATCACCTTACCACTGTCTTCGGAATAAAGATGTACAGTCAGGCCTCTTTTTTTTGCTTCTTCACCAAACGTTTCAGGGATACCGCTTATCACATTATGACCTTCATCCTGAAGAGCTGATGCAATTTCCAGAATGGGATATATATCACCGCGTGAACCACGACTTGAAAGAACTATTTTCACATTAACTAATTTTGAACCCGGATAAGTTTACTGCTATTATATTTTACTTCTTCAATTAACTTTCAACTGACTCTTTTTCTACTGTGTAATTTTCTATGGCTTCGATGTCAATATCGGGAAGTTCAAAGTTTTCAACCAGATCGCCTTTAGCCTTGTGGTATGCCCATGGTATCCGGAAAAGCATTGTGTACGGGCTGAACTTGATGGATGATGTTATCCAGCAGCCGTGTGTACACCAGCAGTTTGCTTTTTTGCCACCGCCTATTTCATCTATCTCATTTTTCATCCGTTCGCCGTACAGGGCTTTGCTCAGGTTGAAATCATAATCCTTCATATTACCAAGGGGTTCGCGCATTTCACATGAACGGAAATCGCCGTTGTGATCGAGCACAAAAGTGGTTTCGCCGGCAGTGCATTTCATTCCCCAATGATGCGGTCCCTGCAGGTTTGCATCCTGAATCTTGTTGATGAAACGGACATACCCGAGAAAATATTTTTTTGCTATCTCACGTTTTGTTCCTTTGAAATGTTTGAAAAGTCTGTTTGCCTGTTCTGCTATTAAAGGAAATACTTTTTTTCTTAAAGCACGAACCTGTTCGGGGCTCAGGTCTTTTGTTTCAGGATCAAGAGGGTTTCCGCGGACCACTTCGAAAAATTGTGTTGCTATCAGGTCTTTTTTCAGAAGATAAACCCCGAGGTCAAATGCGTCATGATATCCTTCCGGAGTGATCACTGTAGCAACATTTACTATCAGGTCACTATTCCCATCGTATTTCTCCTTGATAAGCTCCATTGTGCGGATGGTCTTTTTAAAGTTTCCGGGAACACCTCTCACTTTGTCATGCGTTGCACCAAGACCATCGAGTGAGAAATTAAGTAGTATTCTCATTCCGGGACATTGCTCCAGTATCCGGCCTGTCTTTTCAACTATTCTGTCGGTCAGTAGTCCGTTTGTGGGAAGGCTTAGTTCTTTTATTTTATTGTTATCGTAGAAAAGTTTAATTATTTCAACCAATTCATCACGCATGAATGGTTCTCCTCCGGAAAGCCATAGTTTATTGAATTGAGGTGCTGTTTCCGACATCTTTTTTATCTGCTCAAATGTCATGTCCTGATTGCTGTTCAGAAAATCATGGTAAAAGCATGTTTTACATTTGGAGTTACAACGTGAAGTGATAAAGAGGAAAACTTCATTTAGTCTTTTCTTCCGGAAAACTTTATAATTGTGTTTGCGTTTTGCAAAAATATCTTCTTCCGGTTCCTGTACAGGATTACTTTTTTTAACAGGGGTGTCAGTTACGGTCTCCTGTATTTCGGACGATACAGATTCTCTCATTGATCTCAGATTTAGATTTTGGATTTTCAGTTTTCGAAAGTACAATTTTTTTGTTGAAATACAACTTATTACATTAATACCGGCAGTATTCAGCAATCTTTGATCAACTGATTTTTCAAATATTTTAATGCATGGGACATATATATGTTACAGTAGTAAATTCTGTTCCGAAGTATGTGTCGGGGTAAGAATTACGGATTCAATGAGCGGTTAACTATCGCATTAATAGCATCTATCAGTTTACCTGGGTTGACGGTCCTCCATTTTATTTCATTGAACACTCCATCGTAAATAATGTAATAGTAAAGTCCGATTTTATCAAACTCACTCAGTACATGCTCTCTGAAGTTGATGGCTGCTATCCATCCTTCTTCAATGTCGTTAAACCAGTCTTCGTAGTAGGAATCATCTGAGTAATGAAAGTTCAGAACATTCTCTCCAATAAGAATGAACTTAGAGATGTTATGTTCCTCAAGATGTTCTATGATGTTTCGTTTGAAATACATTATGTCATTGTACAGAGTGTCGTTCCATTCTCCCATCAATTCTATTATTGCGGCACCTTTTTTATAATTGGCATATAGCAATTTCATGTAAAGTGTATTGGACCCGAATTCATCCCACGCTGGATGGATGTAATGATCGTAAATGGTATTCCGGCAAAGATATGGGTCATGTTTATGACCGTAAAAAGGGGATAGCTTATCAGTGTAACTGTTGTATATTTTCTCCCATCGACGGTATGGCTCTATCTCCTGCATCTTTTTATTGCAAATTTACAAAAAGGGTTTCTTGTAATATTTAATAGAATAAGCATCAAAGTTAAAACTTTATCTTTTCATGAAACGAAACAATAATGAACAAAAATATATAGTTGCTGTTTTTATAATGTTGGCAGAAAAAATATTTTTCTGTTTGATAAGTATGATGTTTCTTTGAGATAAATAATCCTGATATGGAAATTAACAATGTATTGTTTGCTTTTGGTCTGACCCTTTTTGCGGGTTTAAGTACAGGTATTGGAAGTGCAATGGCATTTTTTGCCAAACGTACGAATACCAGGTTTCTTTCGCTGGCATTGGGATTTTCGGCTGGAGTGATGATTTATGTTTCGTTTGTGGAGATCTTTGCAGAGGCAAGGCACGTGTTGTCTGTCGAGTATGGGGAAAAAGCGGGGACAGTGTATACGGTACTGGCTTTTTTCGGAGGAATGCTCTTGATAGCTTTAATCGATAAACTTATCCCGAATGAGGAAAATCCGCATGAGATGCATTCGATAGAGGAGATGACCGGGGAAAAGAAGTACAAGGAAAAGAAACTTATGCGCATGGGTCTTATGACAGCGCTTGCCATTGGTATCCATAATTTTCCGGAAGGTCTTGCCACTTTCACTGCTGCATTACAAAATCCCGGTATAGGTATTGCCATAGGTATTGCTATAGCCATACATAATATTCCTGAGGGGATAGCTGTTTCTGTGCCCATCTACTATGCAACGGGAGATAAAAGAAAAGCGTTCAGACTAAGTTTTTTATCGGGACTGTCAGAACCTATAGGTGCTTTGATAGGATATCTTATTCTTATGCCTTTCATGGGTCCGCTGACCTTTGGTATCCTGTTTGCTTCGGTGGCAGGCATAATGATATTTATAAGTCTGGATGAGTTATTGCCGGCAGCGAGAGAATACGGAGAACATCATCTGTCTATATACGGGATGGTAGGAGGGATGGTGGTAATGGCGGTAAGTTTATTATTGCTGATGTAAAAGTATTTGAGTTGAGAGGAGTGATTTTGAGGATTAAGAATTTAATGTTATTGATTTTGTTGGATAGTTATGACTAAAAAAGAAAGATTCGAAAAGTTCATAGAGTATTTCAAGGAGCATATGCCTGTTGCTGAAACCGAACTGCATTATAAAGAACCCTATCATCTGTTGGTGGCTGTAATACTTTCGGCACAATGCACCGACAAAAGGGTGAATATTCTTACTCCGGCAATTTTTGAAAAATATCCTACGGTTTTTGATATGAAAGAGGCAACTCCGGAAGAGGTTTTCGAGTTGATCAAATCGTGTAGTTATCCAAATAATAAAAGTAAGCATCTTGTGGGGATGGCAAATGTTCTGGTTGATGAGTTCAACGGCATTGTTCCAGATGACATTAAAGAGTTGCAAAAACTTCCCGGGGTGGGGCGTAAAACTGCGAATGTGATAGTCTCTGTAGTTTTCAACAAACCTGCAATGGCCGTTGATACGCATGTGTTCCGTGTTGCAGCAAGAATAGGATTGACATCGAATTCAAAGTCTCCCCTCGACACCGAGAAACAACTTGTGAAATATATCCCTGATGAATTGCTTCCCATAGCACATCACTGGCTGATACTTCATGGTCGTTATGTTTGTATGGCCAGGAAACCAAAATGCTTTCATTGCGGGTTGAAGGATGCTTGTAAATTTTATTCGAATAACAGCAATTGAGATACTATTTTTTCAATTATTGACTTCACGTGTCATTCTTTTGCAGCTTACTGTTTTAAAGGTTTTTAAGTTAAATTCTTTTAAATAATCAGGGTTTAACATGAATTAACTTCATTTTCGTTTTGTTCACCGTAAAATTGGTGATATTTGCAATAGATTTTTTTTCATAAGTTTGGATTTAGTTAATTGATTTAGGGGGAAAAGGACAAGCAAATAGCTTGTCCTTTTTTTATTGAATCCAGATGATCGTTTATAAATGAACTTTCCTGTTTACGGTATCAAAAAAATAAAAGCTGCTGAAACATTAATTACATTAATGTTAGAACGTATTGCCCGGATGTGTTTATCCTGTCTACTTTGAAATGTCCTGAATATTTTATATCTTTTAGATCGAATAAAAGGAAAGACTATGGAGAATATTTTTTTTAAATATATGAAAGAAAGGAGAGGCAGAAGAAAGAGCAATAAGGTGCCTGAATCTTCTTTAGGGCCTGTTATTACTATTTCGCGTGAGTATGGATGTCCGGCAAGAAAGATAGCAGCTAAACTTGCTGAAACCTTAAATAAAAAAAATAAAAAGGTAGGAATAAAGAATGAGTGGCGGGTTGTAAGTAAAGAGATCATTGAGGAATCTGCTAAAGAGCTGGAGTTGTCCCCTTCATTAGTGCACGAGATATCTGACCGTAAACATAATTCATTTGTGGATGATCTGGCCTTATTCTTTTCAGACAATTATTATCTCGGTAATACAAAGATAAAGAATACAATTGCTAAATTCATTTATGAAACAGCTGCAGAAGGGAATGTGATCATTGTAGGAAGGGCTGCCGAAGCTATTACTAAAGATATCAAAAAGTCATTTCATGCAAAGATAGTGGCCCCGCTTGACTGGAGAGCTCAGGAGGTTAGTTTCGAGGAGAACCTGTCTTTTTCTGAGGCAAAGAAAAAGTGCATTGAAGAAGATAAGAAACGTGCTCATTTCAGACATTTTTTTGAGGGAGACAAGCCTGATGTGGAGTATTTCAATATTAGTTTTAATTATCGCGACATGAGCGATACAGAAATAATAGAACTTTTAGTTATCATTTCGGAGATCCGTGGTTTCGTATAATACTTTTCAGTGAAAAAGAGGAGTAATTATCAGGGCTTCAGATGTAATACTCCATTAGCCGGACAGCCTGACTGTAGTATCCCGTACCGAAAAGGTTGAGATGATTCAGCACATGGTAAAGCTTATAGATGTTCACTCTGTATTTCCATCCCTCTTTTAACGGATATGCTTTATTGTAGGTGTTATAGAATTGCTCGCTGAAACCTCCGAAAAGATATGTCATACCAAGGTCGGCTTCCCTGTGTCCGTAATAAACGGCAGGGTCGATCAGTACAGGTTCGCCTTTCGGGCCGGTGATATAATTTCCGCTCCAAAGGTCACCATGGAGTAAGGCAGGCGGCTCTTCACTTCCTTTTAATATTTCGTCAATTTTTAATTCTATTGCGTTAAAAGCTCTTTTGAGTTCACTTGTGGCATAACCGTTCTGCTCTGCTAACCGATATTGGAATAAAAGCCTTTTGTTGAAATAGAACTCTGTCCAGCTATTCTTTTCTTTTTCAGATGGCAGGTTCTTTTGTGGTGTGGCTCCTATGTAATTGTCTTCATAAAAACCAAATGTTTTTGCAGTAAATTTGTGCATTTGTGCATATTGCCGGCCGAAAACTGTCCAGAAATCCTTTTGCCTCGGACCCGGAGTAATAAGTTCTAACAGGAGGAATTGGTTATCAACGGCAATTACATCCGGTATTTTTATGCACCCGGGTTTGCGCAACTCTTTCAATCCATTGGCCTCATTAAAGAACATCGTTCCGTTAAAGCCTGTTTTCAGAAAATAACGTTTGCCGGAAACCGTTTCAATGATACTACTGTCAGCAATGGAACCTCCGCCAACACCGGAGAAAGAATTTACAGTTTCTCCTAAATTTTCTTCAATAAGTTTTTTTAACTTCTTGTCCATTTGCAACATTTTCCAAAAGTCCCCGGCATGCGTCTTCAAGCAGGTCAAGAACAAGTTCAAAGCCATCCTCGCCACCATAATACGGGTCGGGAACAGAATTGTAGTCGTATTCTTTTGCAAAGTCGGTCATCATGTGTAATTTGTCAAGATGACTGTTGTTCAGGGCCATTTTTTTCAGGTCGCGCATGTTTTGAGTATCCATTGCAATGATTAAATCGAATTTATCGAAATCAACATCAGGATCAACAGGGCGGCTGATGCTTGTCAGATTATAGCCGCGTTTACGTGCATGGACCTGCATCCGCGGATCAGCCGGTTCACCCGAATGCCATGCAGCAGTGCCTGCAGAGTCTATCTCAAAATTGTTACTGATGCCTTCTTTCTCGATGAGTCCTTTCATCACGGCTTCGGCACTTGGAGAGCGGCAAATATTGCCAAGACATACGAAGAGTATCTTTGTTTTATCCATAAAGCTCATTTTAGGAAATGCAAATATAGAAGATATTGGTAATAATTCTTTTTAAAGAAAGTTAATGTGAGTAACAGTAGCGTTAAATTTTATAGTATAATAATTTATTTTGCGAACTGCGTAGATCAAAAAATCAGAAAAGTCATGAAATCCTTTTCAGACAGGTGACGGAGAGATTCCTGACATACATGAGAGTAGACAAATTGCCGGAATGAGGAGTTGCGGATATGATCACAAAATATTACATAACGACTATGGCATTGAAATAATAAGAGAAAACGGCAGGCAGTGTCAAAAGGCGCTAATTGGTTTAGAATATTTCCAGCAATAACGTAACCAATACCGGCACAAGGGCAGTCAGGACAATGCCTGAGAAAACGGCAATTATGCCAAATTCCTTCCCCGTGAATTTAACAATGACAGGCAGGGTTGTGTCCATAGCAGTAGCACCTCCTGATGCTATACCGGCTAATTTGCCGAAATATTTGACCATTACGGGAACCGCAAGCAGTGTGGTAATTTCCCTCATTATGTTCGAAAGAAGTGCGATGACCCCAAGTTCCTGACTGCTTAATTGACTAATGACAATGCTTGAAAGGGAATAGTATCCGAAGCCTGCACCTACAGCCATTGCCTCCCATAAGTTGATATTCGGCAGAAATGCCGATACCAGGGCAGTGCCTGCAAGACTGCCGATAATTATCAACAGTGGTACGAGCATAACTTTATATTTCATCTTTTTCAGGATATAAAAGGCTCCTCTGTCACTACCGATACTTATTCCCACAAGAAACATCAATACATAAAGGGCATAAGTGGTCAATTCATCATTTAATATCCATTCCGGGAATATTCTGAACATTCCGCCGAACAGTCCAAATGTGAAAAATAAAAGTATGATCAGGCTTCCTTTCATTGTTGTTTTAAGGTTACTCTTTAGCTTCAGTTTCT
>Ga0256913_10001083_pt1 | contig 14149 bp, 12 predicted proteins | sample Axial_MatmetaG_FD_185970 | JGI IMG/M metagenome (GOLD analysis project Ga0256913, IMG submission 185970) | Deep-sea worm associated microbial mat communities from Axial Seamount, Juan de Fuca Ridge, Pacific Ocean - Axial_Mat | ecosystem: Environmental > Aquatic > Marine > Oceanic > Microbial...
GATCGGAGCTTATATGAAACTCGCTTATAAAACATGGAGCCCCGAACACTTTGTCAATGACAAAAACATTAAGGAAGATTTAAAAAGAATGACAAAAGGCAAACTGATATTTCCCGAAGGTTATTCTCTGGATATTCTCTTGGATAAATTCAAAGAACGAAAAAATAATAACGGAAAAAAAAGAAATATGTCCAGAAAAAAACAAAGGAGAAATTGAGCCTATAGCTAAACCTAAATCAAAATACATACCGCCGTATTGTGAATAATTATCCGTTTTTTACCGGATTCAGATAAATTCTATCCTGTGGTGTAAATACCCTTTGATGCTCATACTGTAGATTTCAGGAGATTAAAACGCAAATTCAAGCATTCTTTTACTCATGGTTTGCTATTTTATTTCACAATACAATAATTGTTCATTACCGATAAATCCTTCTAGAATATCACCTGTTTCAACTTTCCCAACACCGGCAGGAGTTCCGGTATATATAAGATCTCCAGCTTGAAGTTTAAAGAATTTTGAAATATACAAAATGATCTTATCAATAGAAAATATCATATCGGCACTGTCTCCCGATTGAACTGTTTCGCCGTTTTTCCGTAATGTGAAAAGTATATTGTTTCGTTTCATTTCATCAGAAAAATCAATCCAATTCCCGACTGCGGCGGAAAAATCAAAACCTTTGGCTATTTCCCACGGATGTCCTTTTTCCTTAAGTTTTTTTTGTAAATCCCTTGCTGTAAAGTCCAACCCAATTGTAACTTCATTATAATATGATCTTATGAATTGGGAGTCAATATGCTTACCATTCTTTGATATTTTCACTACCAATTCTCCTTCATAATGGATTTCATTTGAAAAATCAGGAATATAAAAAGGCTTCCCGTTTCTCAATAAAGCTGTTGGCGGTTTCATAAATACCATCGGCTCGGAAGGTACCGGATTGTTAAGTTCCTTTGCATGATCCATATAATTTCTTCCTATACAGAAAATTTTCACTTGCTTGATTTTTTAGTTTTAAATATTAATCTTCCGGGTATTATTCCTTCAATTTTTTCAACATATCCTTTGCTTCAATATAATCAGGATTGATCCTAAGAGCTTGCTCAAAATCCGCTTTTGCTTTATTACTCTCATGATTCAGGTAATGAACCAATCCCCTGAAATAATAAGCTCTGTAATTGGTTTTATCGATATTCACCATAATATTGAAATTATCAAAAGCTTGCTTCAAAGAATCCTGATTCAAATAAATAAGCCCTGTATTAAGATATGCCGGATTATAATCCGGTTTTAAGTTTATTATTTTTCTATAGATATCAAGAGCTTTCGGGATTTCATTATGATTTTGATAATAATATGCCAAATGATGAAATGCTTCAATATTGGTACTATCAACCAGTAAAACATTTTTGTAATAAGTAATCGCCATAGTATCATTTTGCACTTCGGCTATTTGACCTAATTCCAACCAAGCATCAATATGCTCCGGATCGTTTTCTACAGCCGTAAGAAAACTATTTTTTGCCTTCGCCAATTGCTTCATTTCTTTAAAATTGACTCCCAGCATAAAATAAGCTTCGGGATTATTTGGTTTGAAATACAAAATACTATTGATAGTAGCAATTGATTTGTCGTATTGCTTTACTATAAAATAAATTTCAGATAGTTTTAATAAACTTTCAGTTCTCTCGGGATATAATGATATAACTTTTTCCATTGTACGGATAGAATACCTGGATTGGGCATTATCCAAATACATATCTGCAAGTAAATGATAATTTTGAGCTTCTGCAGAATCTTTTTCAATAACTTTTTTCATATCACTTATTGCTTCATCCATTTTACCCATTTGATACAAATATTTGGCCCTTTCACGCAATAAATCGATATCTTCAGGATTTTTCTGCAATAGAGAATTAATCTGCTCCAATGTCGGATCATCAGGTATGCTTACTGAATTATTTTTATCATTATCATTCTTACAAGATACGATCATCGAAAAAAGGATAAGTAAAATAACTATTTTTATTTTCATCTGTTTGAAATTTTATTCTCAAAAAAAATTATAAATATAAAATTAAATGCTTTTTAACGTATAATTCCGGTAAAATCATAAAACCGGAAAATTTTAAATAAAAAAATCAATCTTTATCATTTTTCATATGTTTTTTTACTTTGAAATTAGCATTTGATTTATATTTTCTGTATTTTTAAACGAAAAATATCTGCAGATAACCGGTAACAAAACTATTCCATTTCAAAATAAGTCAATACATAATACCATTTTAACGAATTTTTGAAAATATATGTTTAATAAACCGATTTTATCTTCAAAACTTCATTAATTTGCATATTATTTTAATCATTGCAAATTACAAAGATAAATATTATTCTTTATGAGGCAAACAACATTGATTTTAGCATTGATCATAATTTCGATTTTAAATGTTAATTCGCAAAATCACCCTGAAATTGAATTAAGGGCAACATGGTTTACTACAGTTTCAAATTTAGATTGGCCCAATTCACGCGATAAAGGAGATATTGAAGCACAAAAATCATCTTTTATCGATTTAATAGAATCACTGCAAGAAATAAATATAAATACCATTTTTCTTCAAGTCAGAGATGAATGCGATGCTTTCTATTTTTCCGACTATGAGCCATGGTCCAGATACCTTACAGGGACACAAGGCAAATATCCCGGTTATGACCCTTTGCAATTTGCAATAGAAGAATGCCATAAAAGAGGCGTCGAAGTTCATGTATGGCTGAATCCATATAGAGTAAATGTATCGAGTTATGACGGAGGCAATTATTATGCTGATAATTCTGTTTACCGCTTACATCCGGATTGGATACTAGCCTATTCCAATGGAAAAAAAATCCTGAATCCGGGATTGCCGGAAGTTCAGGAATATATAAAGAAAATAGCCGGAGATATTTTGAATAAATATGACATCGACGGTATTCATCTTGATGATTATTTTTATGCATATAGCGGTACTCCTGATGAATTGGATGCTTCCACATTTATTCAATACGGTAGTGAATATTCCAATATAGGCGATTTCCGCAGAGCCAGTATCAATAAAATGGTAAAAAATATTATGGATACCATTCTGGCGGTGAAACCTTATGTCAGATTTGGAATAAGTCCTTTTGGAATATACGGTAACGGACAAAATCCTCCGGGAATTAGCGGACTTGATGCATACAATACTATTTACTGTGACCCTCTTGCCTGGCTAAACGAAGGTACGGTTGATTACATAAATCCTCAATTGTATTGGCCTACCGGAGGAAATCAGGATTTTGGTAAATTGCTTCCCTGGTGGGCAGACCATGCTTTTGCAAACAACAGGGATGTTTTCGCAGGACACGGAATATACCGTTTGGATAACTATCCGGAAATATCTTATATGAATTTTGCAAAACCTATTCATGAATATAAAGACTATTTCAATTTTTCCAATATTGAAATTATCAGAGCAGCAGGATGGAGTCTTGAAGAAATAGTAAGACAGATAGATATAGTAAGACAAAACGCAGGCAAAAATGCTTTGGGAAGTGTTTTCTTCCGCACAAAGGATTTTGATAGAGTCCACGGCTTAAAAGATTATCTTTATGAACGGGTTTATACTTTCAAAAGTTTGTTGCCGGAACAATATTGGAAACAAAGCATAAAACCGGAAACCGTTACAAATATCCGATTTGAAAACATACCGGGTGAATCCAATTTTAAAATAGTATGGGACAATGGCGATACTTTAAGCCGGTATGCCATCTATATCGTCAATGGAAATCAGGCGGAATATGCCAGCAGCAAAAACCTTTTTGATATATCTTTCAATAATTATTATATACCGTCTTCCGATACTATTTGGAACAATCCATATATAGGAATTGTTAAAATCAACAGGTTTTGGAAAAAAGGAGATCCTAGTGATTTATTTCCTGTATCCAAACCCGAAAAACCAATACTTGTATCACCTGCAAACAATTACGAAAATATGTCCGAATCAGGGGTATTTACGTGGAGAGTATCGAAAAATGCAGTTTCCTACCAGATAGATTTTTCTCTAAAAAATGATTTCTCTACAATAGATGAATCCTATACTTCAGCGGATACCTCAATAACAATTAAAAACTTACATCTAAATGGTGAAAAGTTTTATTTTTGGAGAGTAAGAGCTGTAAATATCGCAGGATATAGCGACTATTCTGAGGTAAGAAAAGTTAAAACAGGATATCCTGCTACCCCGGAAATTATCTATCCGCAAAACAATGAATTCAAAGTTTCACTAAGACCGGAATTCCAATTTTCCATTACGGACAATACCGATTCATTGCAATTAATAATTACGAAAGGAGGTACACAATTCAATATTATCAACATTGTAACCGACACAACATTTGCAAAAAACGACGTATTTATTCCAGTAAAAGATCTGTATAAATACACAACATATTATTTCAAAGTAAGAGCTAAAAATGAGTTCGGTACCGGTATATGGTCGGAAGTTATTAGATTCAAGACTTTGTATCCTATACCGTCAGTAACTCAAATTATCTATCCGCAAAATAATAAAGTATTTAGTGAAGATGCAGAAAACATTGAATTTATATGGAACAAAGTAGAGGAAGCTTCATCATATAAATTTCAGATATCTGAAAATTCTGAATTTTCTTCATTTGTAAAAGATGTAAATATTTATAACGGTGAAAAATATACTTACCAATACCCGGTCAAAAAGAAATGGCTTTATGCCAGAGTAGCAAGTAAAAATATCGGAGGATTTGCCCCCTGGTCTGATAATATCAGATTTATTTTGGATAATAGTATAGGTACAAATGAAATTTCTTTGTCACAAGATCATATCGAATTGTACCCAAACCCTTGTAATGATAAAGTATATATTGATTTAAAAAAGCATGCAGCGGAAACTCCTATTACTATCTCTATCTACAATTATACAGGTAATAAACTTCTCGAAAAGAAAATATCACAAATATCCGGAAGTGACATATACGGTATCGAATTACAACAAATAATATGTTCTCCATGTTTTGTTCGTGTAACAACTAGTGAATATTCGCAAATATTAAAAGCTTTCAAACTAAAATAACTATGGAATCGGTTTTAGAACATACACATTCGGGCATAAGGTGGATATTATTACTTATGTTGATATTTGTCTTAATAAAAAATCACTATACTCCTGCAGATGATCCACGAAAAAAAATAGATTGGCCACTTTATACTTTAATATTATTTTTTCTTCAAATCATAATCGGATTGATATTGTATTTTATCAGTGACAATGTAAGTTTTGATGCAGGATTTATGAAAAATGCACATTTGCGTTTTTTCACTATCGAACATCTTACCGGTATGTTCCTTGCATTTTTTATTATGCTTATAGGATATATTAAAAGCAGAAGGGTATTAATGTCCAAATGGAATAAAGTGATAAAAACATATTATTTAATATCGTTAATTTTGATTTTATTGAGCATACCCTGGCCCTTCAGAGGATTTGGCAATTCGTGGTTCTAAAGTTTTAACCTGATGTTACCCGCAAGTCATATCCGTGATTATTTTCCATTTTCCATTTATTTTACGCCAGATCAGGTTAAAATATCCGGAAGGTTCATCATTTTTACGTTGGAGAGAGTATCGGCCAATCAGGTAATAAGTATCATCACTTAATCTTTCTATCAAGTCGATTTCAAAATGAAGTTTTCCCATTATTTCAACATTGGGATATGATTTTTTGTAATTGGACAATGTTGTTTCCCATCCATAAGATATACCTCTACTTCCAACAAATTTCAGCTTTTCATTTTTCCAGTATCCGGTCATAAATTTTTCAATATCCCCTTGATTCCAGGCATTTTCCTGCATTTGCATTACAAGTCTTATTTCTTTTTTATTTTCTATATCTGAATTATTACTAATTGAAGTTGTCTTGCAGGAAATAAGAAGTATTAGAATTGAGAAAAATAGAAATTGTTTCATGAGTGTATAAATTTTGAACTTATATATTGAAAAGCAAAAATAAAAATAAACGGTTCTATAGGTAATCGCATTCGCGGTGCCGTTGGTGCTAAAAATGAAGGTCCCAATACAAGAAACACTATACAAATAATAGCTATTGTAAATAAAAATCTTTTATAAAATATCAATTGTTTTACTAAATAAAAAATAAAAAATAAAAAAATAATAATATTAATACCAGCAAAAACATATAACACTGTTTGCATAAATACAGTTTTTTGCATTTTTTTATTTCTTCCGGTAACTGATTTATTATAATAACCAAAAATCTCTCCTATTTGCATATAATGTGGATAAAATAAATGAACAGCAGCTCCCCTTTCGATCCAAAATAGTATTGCAGTAAGAGGATGTTTTTTTATTGTTTTATAAAATATTTTTTTTCTTTCTATATCTTTAATTAACCAATCCTTTTCATTATTTATCTTTTCTTCTAGTTTAAAATATTTTTGTAATTCTCCTTCATTTGTCAAAATATTTCTAACAGTATAATTAAACATGTTTATTCCCAAAATATCTGTAGGTGTTAAAGTTTTATAGTAGTAATACATTTTAAATGAAGAAAAATTAATTGTTACCATTAATAATAAACTTGATAGTATTACTACTTTTCTAATAATTCGAAAATGCCATGTTTTATATTGTTTTGATATATATATTAGAATCAAGAAGTGAGCTATAGGATAAAGAATCAAAACAGGTCTTATTAGTGCAGCAATAGAAATAAGAAAAAATCCAATAATTATGTAAAAAATATTTTTCTTTTTTATTACGGCTAATAAGTTGAAATATATACCGGCAAGAAAGAAAACAGAAAAAGGCATATCTGTCAATACATATAGGCTTTTAGTGAAATATCCACCCAATAACATCATCATAACCACAGCCCAAAAGATAGCTTTTTCATTTTTAGGATAAAATATTCTACCTATTAGAAAACTTAAAGGATAAATTAAAGCTCCGATTAAAGTTTGAAAAATAGTCAAGGAAATATACCAATAATTTCCAAAAAATGATTTAAAAAGATAAATAATATAAGGATATCCGATTGTACGATGATAATCAGGATTGTTTTTTTTACCGAAAACACCATATTTAATATAATTATCAGCAGCATCAATGTAGCTTTTTGTGTCTATGAGATATCTTGAAAGTAAATTTGTTTTATTTTCATCCTTACTATTCCAAGCAGGTGAAATTATATTATTAGTAGAAAGTATTATTAAATTATACAAAATATGCAGAATAAGACCCCAAAAAAATAATTTTTTCATCTGTTATAAATTTCACAATTAATTGATACCTCGTCTTTTATTTTGTCGCTATTTTTGATTCTGTTATACCAAACCATAAACAAATTTACTATTATAAATCGATTCTCTTGGATGAATTTATCAATATCATAATTTGTATTTGTTTCATATATGATACCCAATTTAGAATTTTATGCCAATAGAGATTTAAATTTTTTAAAAACTATCTCCGGTTTCAAATCGTATAAACATTTAAAATCAGGACATTTATTGGGATTTTTTACCCTTGTTGTATTTGCTCCTATCCAAGCATTGCAAGGTCTACAATTAATATCATTAAAAATAATTTTATGTTTTTGTTTATCGAATTTATTGTAACCGAATAATTCAAAGCTTGAACCTCCCCAAATAGTAAAAGTCGGAATATCATAAGCAACAGCCAAATGCATAAATGCACTATCCAAACCGATATAAAAATCCGAATTGTATAATATAGCACTTGCTTCCGTCAATGAGGTTTTTCCAATAAAAGAAATAATATTTTGGTTATTTACTTCCCGTATTACCTTAGAGCCAAGCTTTATTTCGTTTTTATCACCGAGCAAAACAATATAGTATCCGGAATATTCGGTTAATACTTTTTTTAGAAAAACAATCCAATATTCGATAGGCCAATTTTTATATCTTGTTTTATTATTTCCTGAAGAAATCTGTGTTACAATAATTTTTAGTCCGGAATCTTTTAATTTTTTTATTATCTCCGGAGGATTGTTTTGCGGAATTAAATGCATTAGGTCCAAAGAAAAATTATTTTCATCGATCGATTCGTCAATCATTCTTGCGTGTAAAACCGCTGCATGTATATTAATTTCAGGTTTTACAAAATTAATTCCGGGAAGAGGGATTTTATTTTTTCTATATGCAAAAGTCTTTTTTGAAATATAAGAAGCTAAAATTAAATTTTTCATAGAGGAACTACTGAAATCCAGATATGCTTTATTGAAAAAATTCCAATTAGAAAGTTTCCATATCTTTGTTTTTTTTAAATCAATTATTTCATCAAAAGGAAAATTATTGAAAATTAGAAAATCTTTATCAACAAAGCTTGAAGTTAATATGATGCTAACATGATTTACCGGGGATTTTTTCAATAGTCTCAATAAAGGAACCAAAAGCACTACATTACCGATTCCTGAAGACACAAAGACTGCTATTTTATTTTTTGATCGCAACATATATGCAAATATGCAGAAAAAGCAGCAATTTCCATAGCAGGATTTAATATAAAATTACCACAACTGATTTAAAAATGCTGCATATCAAAATGATTTATGGCTTTATCTTTACTTATTATTTTTCAATATTAAAAAATAGTGTTTTCAATTTATTGAGTTTTTACTAAAATATCTATTAATTATATTTTATTATCTTTATGCTAAAAACAATTTGTATATTTGATTAATGAATTCGGAAGAAAGTATATTATTTTCAGTAATTATTCCTACTTATAATAGAGCAGAAATAATCGGCAAAGCAATTGAAAGTATCCTTTCTCAGACCTATAACGATTGGGAATTGATAATAGTTGATGATGGATCTACTGATAATACAAGTGAAATTGTAAATTCATATAATGATACCAGAATAAAGTATTTTTATAAAAAAAATGAAGAACGCAGTATAGCGAGGAATTATGGAATTGCTAAAGCCAAGGGAAATTATATAAGTTTTTTGGATGATGATGATTACTATTTACCTCAATTTCTTGAAGAATTTCACAGTAAGATTATTGAGAAAAATGTTCCGGTCGCTATGATTATGTGCAACGAATATACCGAAGACGAAAAAGGAATTAGAGAACTAAATTATATACCTAAGAAGCTTTTGGATAATCCTGTCAGATTGCTTTGGGAAATACAAACAAGTATCAGACCTTTTGTGATACATAAAGAAATATTGAAGACAGAATTGTTTAAAGAGGATTGTCCATTTGGTCAAGATTTTCACTTAGCAATTAGAATCGTATTGAAGTTTCCATATTATTATATACCTAATGCATTAAGTGTAAATAAAATACATGAAATTCAAGGTACACAAACAAAGTTTAAAATAAATTATCGTAAAAATGCACATTTTTCTATTGGTTGCATAGATGATTTAATCAAAAAGTATAAATATAAATTGTTTAATTCGATTCCTCAAAACAAAATTTATGATCTGCATAATCACAAGGTATATGGTTTTGCCAGTGCTGCTATGAAACAGCATGATTTTAAGTTTTGGTGGTATTTGATTAAAAGGATTAGTTTGAAAGGAAGTATTGGTAAGACCTGTTATTATCTAATATCTTTGTTTTGTAGAATGCCGTATTATCTAATAAGATGAATAAAGAAAAAAAAATATTGTTTTCTATAATAATGCCGACATACAACCGGGCAACAATGATTGCAAAAGCAATTGAAAGCGTCATTAATCAAACTTATACCAATTGGGAATTGATAATAATTGATGACGGATCTTCAGATAATACTGCTGAAATAATTAATTCTTATAATGATAGTAGAGTAAAGTATTTTTTCCGTGAAAACAGGGGTAAAAGCGTAGCGAGAAATACCGGAATTGATAATTCTGTTGGTGAATTTATTGCTTTTTTGGATGATGATGATTATTACTTACCTGAATTTTTATCGAAGTTTTATGATAAAATAATCGAAGAAAAAAACAAGACAGGAATATATATGTGTAGAGTAGCTGAAGAAGATAAAGGTCAAACTATTGCAAAAGAAATCAATACAAAGTACCTTGAAAATCCACCACTGCTGATTTGGAAATACGGTGCAAATTATTTACCTTTTGTCACTTCACGCGAGGTATTTAAAACGGAAAAGTACGATCCTCAATTTCCTCTTGGCCAAGATTACCATTTGTTGATACGGGTGGTTATGAAATTGCCTTTGTTTTATATACCTGATGTTTTGTGTGTAATAAGAAACCATCCTGACAGGTCGGTAGTAAAGGAATACAAAGAAGATTTTAAGCCTGATGAAACAAACCGATTGGACTATTTGATAGATTTATTGGATAATTATTTTGATAAATTAAAACAGTTTATTCCGGTAAATCATATTTTTGATAAGTATAACAAAATAGCATACTTTTATGCGAGTACGGCATTGCGAAAAAACAAAATAAAATATGCTTTAAAACTAATGAAATCTATCAAATGGGGAGGAACAAAATATAAAGTGATTTATTATAAATTGTCGATATTTTTACGTTCGGCTTATTATATAATATATCTACATTTTAAAAGAGAATAATAGCAATTTGAAAATATGTATATGAAAAATTATTTAACTATATTTATTGTGATTTTGGTAATATTTTCTTGCAAGCGGCAAGATGTTACTAACAAGATTGCCGATAGCAATAAAGTTCATTTATCGATACATTATAAGGTGAACGAACGGTATTATTATTCCGGTGGAATTGATACTACATATACGCCTTACGAAGTTTGGGCTATAAAAGATAGTGAAGATACTTTAAAAAACGGATATATTTGGGTTGATAACAATTATCGCCCATACAATATGATATATCAAAAAGGAGATTTATATCTTGCTATACCGCCGAAGAAAACTACGGTTTTATACAGCGATTTTAAGGAGGATATAATTTCACAGGTAGATTGGATTGATATATTTTTAAAACCCGGCATTTTGCAAAAACAAATTGATGATAAACAAAATGCGATTTATATTTCAGATACTATTTTCAATGAAAAAAAAGCAGTAATATTAAAAATCGAATTTCCTGAAAACCAAAAAGGACAAAAAGTAATTTATTCCTATATTTTAGATAAAAAAAACATGGTTCCGGTATGGGCTTTGATGAAAATCGTATCTCCCGACAATATTTATTATGATGAATTAAGCTTTAGGGATTTTGAATATGACAAAGTAAATAAAAATGATCTTTTGAAAAGACAAAAAAAAGTTTTATCAGCAAATCCGGTGAAACATACCGGGTCTAATTCGGAAACCAAAAGAATGGAAGCTATGTTGCACATTGGAGATAATGCACCTGATTTTACAGGTAAATATTATTCATCAGGCAATGATTTTCATCTTAAAGATTTTATAGGAAGGGATATAGTTATTATTGATTTTTGGTACACTCATTGTCCTCCTTGTGTTAAGGCAATGCCATATTTATCGGATTTAAGTAAACGATACAAAAATAAGGGTTTGAAGATATTGGGATTGAATTCTGTAGATAATCAAGCGGGAAGCATAAAAAATTTGAAAAAGTTTCTTAAAAACCGTAATGTTGATTATGATGTTGTATTGATAGAACCGGAAGTTGACATTAGATATAAGGTAAACGGATATCCTACAATGTATATAATCGATAAATCAGGTAAAATAGCTTATGTGGAATTGGGGTTCGATGAGAAAAAATATGAAGAATTGGAAAAAAAGATTGGAGAGATGGTGGAAGTTGAAAAATGAACAAAAAATAACTATATTGATATAAATATATCATTTGAATAATAATTTTATAAGTTTTAATCTAAGTGATTTAGGATATTTTATAACAAATAAAAATCTTAATAGAAGTGGCGTTATTAAAATCCTCATTATTAGGTTTTCAATAAATGTATGGTGTTTTCTAAAATAGATAAAATTACTTTTAAAATAATTAATTTTATACTTTAAATAAGAGTAATCTTTTATAGAAGATTGACCTCCGAAATGGATTATTTTGGGTCCGGTTATTACATAATTATTAAAACCTATTAATTTTAACCTTTTTTGGATATCGGTTTCTTCAAAATACAAGAAGAAATCATTATCAAAACCATTAATTTTTATAAAGATTTCTCTTTTTATCATTAAAGCTGCTCCAATCACATAATCAACCTCAAGAGTTCTTACGCTTCCCTTATAGTTTATCCTTGTATTTTTGATAAAATTTGACTTGAATAATTTCTTGAGTATTATATTTAATTCAGATTTAAAATTACTTAAAATCGTGGGGAATTTGAAATACGAATTAGCTAAAGTTAGATCTGAATTTAACAAATAACAACCTAATGCTCCGATATTTTTTTCTTTATCCTGTGATTCGAAAAAATCATAAAAATATTTCAAGGCATTATTTAATAGTATTGTATCAGGATTTAAAAACAATATATATTTTCCTGTAGCTATATTTGCTCCTAAATTATTTGCTCTTGCGAATCCAACATTTTCTTTATTTTGAAAAAATTTTATATCGGGATAATTTATAAAATATTTGTTACTTCCATCTGAAGAATTATTATCAATTAAGATGATTTCGTATAAAATATCAACAGTGTATTTTAATATGCTGTCAATACAATTTTTAGTTTGTTCGATTGTATTATAATTGACAATTATTATAGAAAAATCCATTTTATTCTTTTAAAACTTTTAATATTACATTAAATATTTCAGGATAGATTTTTTCAGGCGTAAATAAAGAAAATAATTTTTTGCTCTTTAAACCATCTGATTCCAATTTTTCTTTATTTTTATAATAAAAAATTATCTTTTCTGCCATTTTTTCAATATCCAAGTACGGAACTATATACCCTCCGCCAAATTGAAGAATTTCTTGAATACCTGTAACATTCTCAAAACATATTATTGGTTTTGCTAACATACCGGCTTCTATACATACCAAAGGGAAAGGATCTTCTCTTGAAGTTAAAGCAAAAACATCAAAATCAACAAATATTTTATGAGGGTTGCTTTTTTCACCAGTAAAATTAACATATTTATTTATGCCGGCTTTTTCTAAATCATGATTTATTCTAATTCTATCTAAAGCAGATATTTTCCCGACCCAAGTAAAATATATATCTTTGTAATTATACTTTGTTAATACTAATTTTGCCAATAAAATAAAAATATCCACGCCTTTTTGCCATCTTACTTCTCCGGCACCTCCTATTTCAAAATGATTTTTTTCTTTAACCTCAAGGTTAGTATTATTAATAGTCGCAGGAGGGTGAATGACTGTAATATTTTTTTGATTTATTTTGTACTTATTTCTTAAATTTGATTCTACCAATTTTGAAACAGCTATATAGTGATCAACAATTTTCAAATATTTCGCAAAATGAGGAACGTTATGTTTAATCGCATAGTATAATTCATGTACATGCAAAATAATTTTAGTATTTTTTGATGTTTTAAATAAATAATAAGCAAAAGGTAAAGCAACAACGGTATTTACATAGACCAAATCATATTTTTTATTTTTTTTTAAAGTTAATGTATTGAGAAATAGTATATTAATTTCTGAAGTTTTTAAAATATTTTGAAATACTTTTTGTAATATATTTTTTTTGTAAATGAATAACGAATTACTATTTTTTCTAAATTTTTCTTCTAAGATTCCATCATTAATGGAAATAATATCAATATTTATATTGTGTTTGTGATTTTTTATCCAAATCAAAAAATTTAATAGTACTAAAGGTGCACCTGTTCTTGATAAATCATTGGTTAAAAATAAAAATTTCATTATTAATACTTATTTTTTTCAATTTTATGTAAGAATAATAAATTTTTTACTAATATTAGTTATATTTAACAATAAAAATATTTTTATAAATTATAGATTACACCCGGGAGAATGATTAAAAAGGCTCAAAACATTATCAAGAGAAATGTTTATTGGACTTGCGAATGAAAATAAAAACCCCAAGGGGTGATCTATTTTAGCCGGACGCGTAAACTTCCAGTAGATGGAGTGGTGAAATGCTTTGGCGGTCCAAAAGTTTTATGGACGAGACTA
>Ga0256913_10001084_pt1 | contig 14148 bp, 9 predicted proteins | sample Axial_MatmetaG_FD_185970 | JGI IMG/M metagenome (GOLD analysis project Ga0256913, IMG submission 185970) | Deep-sea worm associated microbial mat communities from Axial Seamount, Juan de Fuca Ridge, Pacific Ocean - Axial_Mat | ecosystem: Environmental > Aquatic > Marine > Oceanic > Microbial...
TGGTCAGGGAGGCGATAGCTCTTTTCGACCCGAAAAAGGTAAGAATCAGGCGAAAGAGCTGAGAATATCGACTATCCCATACAAAATAGTACCAGTGCGATATTCGCCAAAAGAGATAGAGTGAAGGCCCATCTATAGACCAGTACGGGTTCCCTCTGAAGGAGTGTCGCATTCTCCGGAAAGTAGGGGAGTACTTTGGAGGGGTTGGAGAGTTCGTAGTCCATTTCGCTATATAGGGAGTATCTCCTCTCTCTATCTCTCTCTATGGCTCTCATCACGATAGATTCGAACCATGCAGGAATGGCATCGTTGTATCTGCCCGGCGGTGTGGGGGATTTGAAGAGGGGGGTTTGAAACGGTTCGATCTCTCCGTATGGATATCTGCCGGTCAGGGAGAGATAGAGTGTGACACCCACGGCGAATATTTCGCTACTCTCCGATATACCGGCTCCGGTAAATCTCTCGGGTGAGAGAAAGCTTGGAGTACCCGCTCTGGAGGTGATGGAGAATATCTCCACGATGGAGCCGTAATCGACCAGTCGAAATCTCCTCTCTCCATTTTCATGCGTAACGATTATATTTTCGGGTTTTATATCCCCGTGAACCAGATCGTATCCGAGTAGATAGGAGAGAGCTCCTATGAGAAATTTCGCCAACTCTATCGTATCCTCTATCGTCACGGCTCCTCTCTCTATCGCTTCGGAGAGAGGTTCACCCTCGATATACTCCATCAGGTAGTATCTCAGACTCCTGTCGTGGGGGATATGAGCCTTCGGGAAAAAAGGAGATTCGAGCCGCTGGGCGTTCCATGCCTCTTTGACGAAGAGATCCAGTACCTCAATATCGTCCGATGCTTCTGGTGGAGGAAATTTCATGATATATCTTTTACCACCCTTTTCGCAAAGCCATACTCTGTCGTTTTTCGTCATGTGGGATATCGTCCTGTATCCATCTACGATATCGCCGGCGGAAATGGTTTTTGGGATGGGTAGTTCGGCACTCCTCATCTTCGCCTTCATATCGGAACCTCTTATTTCGATCGTGACGGCACTCGTATCGTCAGGCAGATCACCATCGGCCATCGACAAAGCGTTTCCTACGATAGCGTGCGCTCCAAGCGGTATAAGAGAGACTATCCGCTCCGGAGTCGATATCTTTTCCAGACCGTCGCTGGCGAGAAGTACGATATCTCCTATCTCGAGATCCGTTTTGTAGAAGTGCGGTTCGATGTCCGGTTGCATGCCGACGGCTTTCGTGAGTATATGTTCCATACCCTTTCGGTCGGGATTGTGGGGTCGGGATAGAAGTCTCGTTTTCCCGTCTCTGTATAGCCATATGGGAGAGTCACCTACATTGGCTATATATAATGTATCGGAGTGGACTATCGCTATCGAGAGAGTGGTGAGGTACTCGGGCCGTCCATAGTGGTCGATACCCTCTTTGTAGAGTATCGAGTTTATGGACGAGATGAAGTACGAGAGAGACTTTTCCACACTCCAGCTTCGAGGTCCGGCTTTGAAGTTGGTTTCGAGATACTCCATACATCTGCGAGCTCCTTCCCCTCCGGCCGACGCTCCACCGACTCCGTCACAGACGATACCGATACAGATATCGTCTTCTATCGTGACACGGCAGAAGTCCTCCATCTCTCTCTTTTGACCTCCGGCGACCGCAGTACTGTCGATTTTGAAGAGTTCGCTACGCTTCATATTCAGATTCTGCCTCCGGCACTCAATCCCCATGTGGTTCTCCATCTCTTTTTTACCATCCCTATACCGACGATAGCGACGAATACGACTCCGGCGAAGATGAAAAATCCTGCCGAATATCCATCGAACGACTCTTTGCTCCAGCCCAGGGTCTTGATGAGGGCGGTACCTCCGAGTCCGCCGGCACAACCCACGATACCGGTCATGATACCCATATCTCTGCCGAATCTCTGCGGTACGAGCTGAAATACGGCTCCATTGGCCATACCGAGATTGGCCATGATGGCGAAGAGTATGGCAATGGCTATATATAGATTTTCCACGAATAGAGCGTTCGCCACTGATAGTAGCATGACGGCACCGAAAAAGATATAGAGGGATTTCACTCCACCGACTCTATCGGCTATGGCTCCTCCTACAGGTCTGAGAATAGCACCGGCGAAGATACAGAGAGCACCGAAATATCCGGCCACTACCTTGACATTCTCTTCTCCGAGATACTCTATACCGAAAGCGCTCATATCCAGATAGTATGTATTCATCAGATAGACTTTCATATAGTTGGCGAAGCCTACGAAACCGCCGAAGCTGACCGCGTAGAAGAGGCTGAACCACCATGTATCTCTGTCTGAGAGAAGTTTGATGTAATCTCGGGCCTTTTTGGGGTTTGGAGTGTATATATCTGCCGGTGCGTCCTTCGCCATGAATATATATAGTATGAATATCAGTGCTGAGAGGATGCCTCCGGTCAGGAAAACCGCCTGCCATCCCCATAGTTGGGCTATCTTGGGTGCGAATATGAAATCGAGAACCACACCTATGTTTCCCGCACCCGCCAGGCCGAGGACCAGCCCCTGCAATCTGGGAGGATACCACTGTCCGGCTTGGGGCAGTGCCACTGCGAAACTGGCGCCGGCGAATCCGAGTCCAAGGGCGACCATGAGCAGTTCATCGTAAGTGATGCTCTCTCCCCTGAAATATCCGTAGAAGAGTGAGGCTATCACGATACTCTGCGCTATCAGTGCCGTCTTTTTGGCTCCCATTCTATCGACTCCGAATCCCAAAACGATTCTCAATATCGCACCGGAAAGCACGGGTAGGGCCAGCAGGGTGGCTTTTTGTGAATCGCTCATATGAAATCCGGACATAGATAGAGACTCTCCTATCTCTGTAGAGAGAGGTCCTAGCATCGTCCATACCATGAAACTGAAATCGAAATATAGAAACGCCGAGAGCAGAGTGGGAAAATGCCCCTCCTTTTTCAATTCGCCAAATCTCATAGAAACTCCTTTTAATATTGTTTAATCGCATTGTAGCTTATGATATATGCTGTTATATGATTAAAATATAATCAATAGATTGATCTTTCTTTGGATAGCATTTCATGGACAAGATATCTACAAAAGGATTTTTCGTGAAACTCGCCGATATAAGCTCCAAACATACGAAGAGAAACAAGATAGAGAAGATGAAAGAGAGTAGAAGCTATATGGATGCATGGGACTCTCTGCAACGATATGCGAAAGAGGGTTACGACTCGATAGCGAAAGAGGATATGGACTACTTTCTCAAATGTTTCGGTATATACGACAGACCTGCGACACCCGGTAGATTCATGATGCGTATCAGGATTCCTGCGGGACGGCTGGATTTTCGTCAGGCGAGGATGCTGGGCTCCATATCGTCGGAGTTTGGAAGAGACCGTATGGATTTGACTACTCGGATGCAGATACAGTTGAGATATCTCGATATATCCGATATCCCCACTATCATGGAGAGGTTGGAGAGTGTAGGTCTCGATTGCTGGCAGACTGGAGTGGACAACTTCAGAAATATCGTCTCCGACCCTCTCGAAGGGTATGCGATGGACTCTATATTACCGACTTCCAAACTCGTGAAGGAGATGCAGGATATCTGGCTGAAAAAAGGGGAGTGGATAGCCACGCTTCCGAGAAAGTTCAATACGGCGGTGAGCGGAAGTATGACCAATAGATGCAATCTATTCTCTCACGACTGCTGTTTCGCTCTCGCTATGAAAAATGGTGAGTATGGTTTCAACCTCTATCTGGGGGGCAAAGTGGGAGCGATTGCAGAGAGTGCCGATATCTTCGTCCGTAGTGATGAGGTGGTCGAACTCTATCGCGCTATCATACATCTCTATCGGGAGTTTGGGTTCAGAGACAGCAGAAGCAGAAACAGGATGAGATATCTCGTCTCCGAAGCAGGTATGAGCCTGATCAGAGAGAGTATCGAAGAGATTGCCGGTAGAGAGTACGAGAGGGGAGGGAAGTGTCTGGTCAAGAGTCCTTCTACCGAAGAGGATGGAGGCAAAATAGAACTTTCCGACGGTAGATATGCGCTTCGCATGGTCGTACCGGTAGGTATTTTCGCAGGAGAAGCGATGATGCGTAGCGCCGATATCGCCGAGAGATACGGTAATGGAGTATTGAATATATCTACTACACAAAATCTATTTGTCATGGGTGTATCGAGAGAGGATATCCCCAAAGTTCTCTCGATGGCTCCATTCGACAGATATGAAAACGGCTCTACTCCATATCTCGACAGATTGGTGGCTTGTGCGGGTTCACAGCAGTGCCCATTCGGAGTGATAGAGAATAGAACAGACGCTCTATCGATGGCGGAGTATCTGCAGAAAGAGACTCCTCTCCCGGAGGGGTCGTCTGTCAAAATGCACTGGTCGGGATGTCTCAAAGGGTGCGGAGTACACGGACTGGGAGATATCGGTTTCGTAGGGTGCAAGACGAGAAAACCGGATGGAGAGATGGGAACGGGTGTCCATATCTCGATAGGGGGTAAAAGCACGGCCATACAGAAAGAGGCATATACCATTCTCAGGAGTGTTCCTCTATCCGAGGCGGGTAGATATGTTTCCGAACTGACATCGGCATACGCTTCTCTATCCGGTGGTGAGAGTTCGTTCGAAGAGTTCGAGAGCGAAGTGTTGTCCCGATACTCCAGGGGAGCTATAGAGTTCGTAATCAGGTGGAATGTCGAAGTGGCATCTATGAAAGGGTACGGTGAACTATCTTTTACAAAAGGGTGGGATGTATGTTCGGAAGAGAATGAGATATTCACTTTCGGAGAGGAGATATACAGGATGTTGACAGGGACCAAACCATATCAGGGGGTATGGAGATACGAGCCTATCGAGACTACTCCACCCCGTCCGCCCCATAGGATTTCTCCCTCTGTCGATCCCCATATGAGTGAGATGGTGATGAAGATGATAGCCGTCAGAGAGAAGAGATATCGGGTATTTACCGAACTTCTCAAAGATATGGAGGGATTCTCCCAAAGTTGAATGAAAGAGAGGTACCGTCTTTTGCCGTCACGGTGTCTCTCCTCTCGGGAATGGCCATATCCTGAAAGCTGAGAATCTCACGGGGAGGGAGCCTGCGGGAAAGAGCCGTACTCTCTTTTCGTAACCATCTTTTCTCGAAGCCGATTTCATCTTCCCCTCGAGTAGAAGAGGTGGATTGGACCAGGGGTGTAGAGCGTCACCCCTTCTCCATCTGGCATGGAATCCGAAAGATGGAGAGTATGGGTCGATATAGTGGGGTGAGTATGGGTAGTTGGGTCTGCCTCTGAGTTCATACTCTCTGAAGCCGGGTGGATTGAATCTCCTCGGGAGTGTACGCTCCGTGTATCCCCACTTCTGAGCGAAGAGCAGAGCCCCTCTGTAGATGGAGACCTTACCGTCTGGAAGATGGGATATTCGGATGGGATTTTCGAAAGTGACCCGAATCCAATCTCCTCTCTTCCACCTTTTTGTCACGATGAATCTATCTCCTTTTGGTACGATATCCGCGCCTGGAGATTTGACCCTCATCTCTCCGGCCCAGGATGGTTTTCGTATGGTGAAGGAGAAGGTGACGGCTCTTTTGGTGGAGATGTTGAAATCGATCTCGTCGTCGAAAGGATAGTCGGTATTTTCCTTGATGTCGACTTCCGTATTTCCGATAGATGTTCTGACTCTGGAGGGGCCGAAGAGAAGTGCCGAGATACCTCTATCGGAGTTGCTCTTCATCCACATGGAGGATAGATAGTACGGCAGGACCTTGACGGAGTTTGCCGAACAGCATGAGCCACCCACTCTGTGCGCAGGGGACATCTGGCATCTTCTCTTGCCCGTATATGGGAAATCGCTATTTCTGAGAGCCGTCATGCGACTATCGGATGTGAGATATGAGATAGCCTTTCCATCGGCGGAGCGTGCCTCCTGGGCCGCATTGAAAACATCCATCTCTATCATATCGGCGAAGTGCATATCTCCACTCTTGGCGAGGGCCGATTCGAGAGTGGAAGCGAATTCGGTTATCGTGCAGTATTCGTAGTGTGAGGTATCCAGAGGTACGGTATCGAAGATAGCCTCTTGCGACACTACCGCCCCTCCCGGGGTGATATATCTGGAGAGCTTTTCGAAAGCTTTGTCCGATGCCGTCGAGTATCTGGAATTTCCGGTCGTATATTTCAAAAAAAGAGGCACTCTCGCCTGCTCTACGGTATGTACACCATGCCCGAAAAGAGCTCTTTTCGAATCGAGTAGGCTGGATATCTGCATATCCCTGTCGTCGATATCGCGGGATTTGGAGAAGTCATTGTATAGATATTTGGCGAAATCTACATATCTTCTGTCACCATCGATACGGTATAGCCACTCCAGTACATCCACGAACATCAATCCATGAGACTGTATGGGTTTGTTTCCGGCACTCCTCCTTTCGGCTTCGCTTCTAACGAATGGGCGGTTGCGTTTGTCATATTTGGATATCGTCAGATTCACGGCTCTTTTCACCGCATCGAGCACATTTCTCTCTCCCGTCAGTTCATAGTATGCCAAGAGGGCCACATATAGTCTGCTCTGTGTCCACAGTTCACCGGTGATAGCGTTTCTATATCTTTTCTCTCTCGGTATGTTTCCCAGATAACCATCCTCATCGGCACTATCGAGGACTTTGGTGACGAATTCACGAGCTCTCGATATGGCATTTGGTTCACCTGAGAAAAAGGCCATTCTGATAAAGCCGTCCGCCCAGTTTCCGGTCATCTCTCCTCTGCCGAGATTTCCATCTTTGTCGATATATGTCTTCTCCCCATAATCGGGTCTGAGTTGGAGAAAGTGACCGGCTATTCCGTTGCGCAGGTCTCTCAGCATCTGCCGGTATATCCATCCTGCCGGCTCTATTTCGGAAAGTTTCAGAGGAGTGTACGCCATAGCCGGACTCTTCGTCGAGAGGGAGGCTCTATCACCGCTCACTCGGGCTGGTGGGGTCTCCGCTATCGAGAGTGTACAGATAAACAGTAGCGATATCATCGATACGACAAGTCTCATTCGATTCTCCTGACCTCCAATCGGCACTCTATTCGCCGAAAAAAGGTATCTTTTTTCCGATTATAGTCGATATTTGCTGTAATCGGTCGAAGTGTGAAACCTTGATACTTTTCCTTCGCCTTGCTATAATGCGTAAAACGGCGATGAAAATATGAAAAGCGATGAGGATTGGACTCTTTTCGGGCTTTTTTATGGATATAGCCGTATGAATCGAAATATCGATACTATTTGTGAAAGAGGAGATGAAATGGCATATTTTTCAGACGCCAAAGAGGGCGACGAAGTATATTGTACGAGGTTTGGAGTGGGCACTATCATCATGGTCTGCCCCGATTGCCACTATGCCCTTATGGTGACTTTCGAAGATGGCAGGGATATTCCATATACGATAGAGGGTATACCCGCTATCGACGATATGAATACGCAGACCCTCTTCTACAAAAAAGATGGTTCGAACTGAATAAACATATCGAGAAAGGTTGGAATTGATATATGTCTAAAAAGATCGCATCGGCCAGGATAGCTACGGAGAGTTCGGCACTTCTGAAAGAGCTCAACGACTCGCTACCGTTCGACAGGGAGCTCTATGCCGAGGATATCAGAGGTTCGAGGGCGCACGCCTATATGCTCATGAAGCAGGGAATCATAGACGCTGTCGATTACGAAGCGATAGATAAAGGTCTCATGAAAATCATGGATGAGATCGAGAGTGGCAGATTCACCCTCGATGGAGATGACGAAGATATCCATATGGCCATAGAGAGTTATCTGACGAGGATGATCGGAGATGCGGGCAAAAAGCTCCATACGGCCCGAAGCCGAAACGATCAGGTGGCTGTCGATTTCAGGATGTACACCATCAGAAAGTGTATCGAGATATCCAGACTTCTGCTCGACCTGATAGAGACTTTTTTGGCGAAAGCGGAAGAGGGCGCGGAGATACTCATGCCGGGAATGACCCATCTCCAGCATGCCCAGCCGATCAATTTCGGATATCATATGATGGCGTATGTGAGTATGTTCAAAAGGGATTACGAGAGATTCGTATCCACCGCCGAGAGAAACAACTACTCTCCGCTCGGATGTGCGGCTCTCGCCGGAACACCACATGCCATAGACCGTAGAAGTACCGCCGAGACGCTCGGATTCAGAGAGCCTACTCTCAACTGTCTCGACAGTGTCAGCGACAGGGATTTCGCTCTGGAGATTCTATTCGATATTTCGGTGACGATGATGCATATCAGTAGATTGAGCGAAGAGCTCATCATATGGAGTAGCAGTGAGTTCGGTTTCGTCAGACTTTCGGACAAACATGCGACGGGAAGCTCCATAATGCCCCAAAAGAAAAATCCCGATATCCCGGAACTCCTGAGAGGAAAGAGTGGTAGATGTTATGGAAATCTCGTCTCTCTGCTCACGGTCATGAAGGCTCTTCCTCTGGCATACAACAAAGACACCCAGGAGGATAAAGAGGGCGTATTCGACAGTGTCAGGACAGTGGAGTTGTCACTTCGTGTACTCCGTGAGATGATCGAGGAGATGAGTATCGATGGAGATTCGATGGAGTCCGCATGTGCCAGAGGACATCTGAGTGCCACCGACCTGGCGGACTATCTCGTACGGGAAAGGGGAATGCCCTTCAGAGATGCCTACCATATCGTCGGCGATATAGTGAATCTCGCCGAATCCAGAGGCAAGGATATATGCGAGATGGAAGCCGATGAGCTCAGAGAGGTATATCCCGAGATAGGAGACGAGGTGACGGCGATACTCGACAATAGAGCGTCGATGAACGCGAGAGACTCCGAAGGCGGGACGAGTGTTCGCAGGACGAGGGAGCAGATAGCCACGGTCAGAAAGTGGCTCGAAGAGATGAAAACAGATACTATTGTGTAAAAGAAAGGGGGATACGAAATGTGTATATTCTGTAAAATAGTCGATGGTGAGATTCCTAACAATACCGTACATGAGAACGACGATTTTCTCGCTTTTCACGACCTATATCCGAAAGCGCCGGTTCATATACTGCTCATACCCAAAAAGCATGTGGACTGTTTTCAGGAGGTCGATGCCGATACGATGGCGGGAATGACCGGATTCATACAGGAGACGGCGCGAAAAGTGGGTCTTGACAGGACCGGTTATAGACTCATCACGAACAATGGTGACGACGGAGGTCAGGAGATACACCATCTTCATTTCCATATGCTCGGAGGCGGAAAACTCAAGTGGGAGCATATGCACGACGAGAGCAGAAAAAACATCTGATTTCAATCTGCCGAATCCACTCTCCGAGAGGGGGAGGGCTGATGGGCTCATCCCCCCTCTCTACGACTCTCCACCGCACATTTTCACCCAACGACGGTTTCTTTCTCACTTTTGATAGCGTATCGTTCCGATGGACTCTCCATCCTGTATCGTCGGATGGAAAATGGCCTCTATCGATGTGTCAATCCGTCTTAAAAGCACATTTAGGGTAAAATCCGCACAATTCAAAGAGATAAGGCAGGTTTGTTTTGGAAAATCTGGAACGAAAGATAGTCGATACCGGCTCGCTCGAAGAGCTCGAGAGGGTGAGGATCGAAATATTTGGCAAAAAGGGTGCTTTGGCGGCCGAATTCGCCAGGCTCAAAGATATACCGGGGCCGGAAAAGAAGGCTTTCGCTCAGGGGCTGAACGATACAAAAGCCCGTCTTCAGAAGCTCTACGACGAGAGATACGAATCTCTAAAGTCCGAAGAGACGGCGAGAAGGATGAGAGAAGAGGCGCTCGACCTCTCTCTCTACTCCAACATCTCCGAAAAGGGTGCTCTGCATCCGGTGAGAGAGACGATGGACAGGATAGTGGACTATTTCGTATCTCTCGATTTCGCAGTGGAGAGCGGACCGATGGTGGAAGACGATTTCCACAATTTCGAAGCTCTGAACCTTCCTAAAAACCATCCGGCGCGAGATATGCAGGATACCTTCTACTTCGGAGATGGGAAACTTCTCAGGACTCATACATCTCCTGTGCAGATAAGGACGATGATGAGGGAGAAACCGCCTATCAGAATCATAGCCCCGGGAAGCGTGTTCAGGAGAGATTACGATCTGACACACACTCCGATGTTCCATCAGGTGGAGGGTCTCGTCGTCGAGAGCGGAGAGAAGGTGAGTTTCGCCAATCTGAAATGGATTTTGACCGATTTCCTGCACTATATGTTCGGTGATGTCGATGTCCGTTTCAGACCGAGTTTCTTCCCGTTCACGGAGCCTTCGGCAGAGGTCGATATCAGCTGTATATTCTGTGAAGGAGATGGATGCAGAGTCTGTTCTCATACCGGGTGGCTCGAGGTTCTCGGGTGCGGAGTGGTCGATCCCAATGTCTTCGAAGCGGTAGGCTACGAAGATGTCAGCGGATACGCTTTCGGACTGGGTGTAGAGAGGTTCGCGATGCTGATGCACAGGATTCCGGATTTGCGTTCTCTCTTCGAGGGTGATATACGATTGTTGGAGCAGTTTAGATGATAGTTACGAGAAGATGGCTCGAGGATTTCATAGACCTCGATGGGATCGACGATGATAAGCTTTACGCCACTTTCAACTCCATAGGTCTGGAGGTGGATAGCCTGAAAAGATACGAGATGCCCGCCGGAGTGGTGGTCGGGAGGATAGTCTCCTGCGAAAAGCATCCCGATGCCGACAAACTGAATGTCTGTCAGGTGGAAGTGGGAGGAGAGCTGTCCCAGATCGTATGCGGTGCGTCCAATGTCGTCGATGCCGAATATGTGGCGGTCGCCACGGTAGGAGCGGTACTTCCGGGAGATTTCAAAATCTCTCCCGCCAAGCTCAGAGGGGTGGAGAGTTTCGGTATGATCTGCTCTTCCACCGAGCTGGGGTTGCCGGAGATGGGAGACGGTATCATGATTCTGGACGACAGTATCGGAGAGCTGATACCGGGCAGGGAGCTGAAGGAGTACGACCAGCTAAACGATACCGTCGTGGAGCTCGAACTCACAGCGAACAGAGGGGATTGCCTGAGCGTACACGGAGTGGCGAGAGATCTGGGCGCGGTATTCGATAGAGAGGTGAAACCATCCACGAAAAAGCCGACCCGTTTTCTGGGTAGAGGTATCGGACGGATACTCGAGCTGAAGACCGATGGAGAGATATCTGCCGATCTGCAGTACTGTATCGCAGATGCCGGCAGACTCTCTCCCGACTTTCTCACCTCTCTCAGACTCGCATTCGTCGAAGAGAAGTCATCGACCGCGATAGATAGTATATTGAAATACGCCATCCACTCCACGGGAGTGATACTGAGAGCTTACGATGCAGTCAGACTCAAAAACGACGACGGTATAGTGGAACTGCATATATCCGAATCCCGAAAAGGTCTGGTAGATGTGAAGTGTGGCGGAAAAGAGCTATCCATCGTCGGTGTCTCTCAAAATGGAGAGTTTTCGGCAAACGAATATAGTGAAGAGCTTCTGCTCGAAGCCTCATATATCGAACCGGAGATTCTGGTGGATGCGGTGGCGTCCGAATCCCCCGAGTGTGACGCTCTCTACTATAGGAGTTCCAGAGGAAGCGAACCCGACTTGAAACTGGGTATGGAGTGTATAGGGGCGCTATGTGAATCGGCTGGAGAGTGTGAAATCAGCGAAGATGTCGTCCGAATCGAAAAGATAAGACGCAGACACGCAATCTCCATCGAACTCGACAGACTCTCGTCTATCATCGGAACCCGGATACAGCGCGGTACGGTATATACCATTTTGACGAGACTCGGTTTCGAAATACATGGAAACAGCTCTTCGGACAAATTCGGTGCGGTCCCTCCGGCATGGAGACACGATATGACGAATATCCACGATGTGGCGGAAGAGATTCTGAGAATGGTGGGAATCGACAATATCGAATCTCTCCCCACCACCATCGTGGAGAAACGCAGACTCACGCCCGCCACACTCCTCTACAGGATGAAGAGGGATATCCGACAAAGAGCCGTATCGGCAGGTTTCTACGAAGCCGTCACATATATCTTCGCTTCGAGACAGAGATTGGAGAGTTACGGTTTCGATACGGTCTCTCGGGAAAAGGAACTCGTGAATCCGATAGTCGAAGAGATGGATACCCTCAGAACGACACTTCTGGTCAATCTGCTCGAAGCCGTATCGAGAAATGTCAGTTACGGTAAAAAGTCCATCCCCCTGTTCGAGATAGGTACGGTATTCGATAGTCTCAGAGATGAAAAAGAGAAAATAGCTTTCGTCTGGTCCGGGGAGGAGAGGAGAGCTTCGGTCGTCAATCACGGCAAGCCGTCTATGGTCGATATGCCGTTTTTTATCGAAAAAATCTCTTCGGTTACGGGGGATATCTCTCTGACCGGATGCAGTGAGAAAAACGGTCTGATTCACCCATATAGAAGCGCGGATATCATCATATCGGGCAAAAGAGCCGGTTTCGTCACCAAACTCCATCCGGAGGTAGCGGAGGAGATGGGTATAGACGAGTGTTATATCGCGGAGATGGATCTCGAAGCGATACTCCCGAAACATAAAAACGCCTCTCCCATATCCAACTATCAGGGTGTCTACAAAGATTTGAGTCTTCTCGTCGATTCCGATAGCAGATACGAGGGGATAGAAGAGGCTCTCCGGAGATTCGAAGAGCCTCTTTTGAGGAGATTCTTCCCTGTCGATATATTTGAAAGCGAATCCCTGGGAGAGAAGAAGAGCCTGACTGTCAGATTCTATCTCCAATCCGACGAAGGAACTCTCTCCGACGAAGAGATAGAGAGATGTATGGGCGGTATTCTCGAACATCTCGAGAGGGAGTGTGGAGCCTCATTGAGATGAAAAGATGTACGATAGAGCCGGTTCGCGGTAGTTTCGATCTCGTCTGTGACGATATAGCTCCCGACAAATCGATATCCCACAGATGCGCCATGTTCTCTCTGCTCAGCGATGGAGAGTCCCGCATCCGCAACTTTTTGACCGGCGAAGATACACTCGCGTCTCTCGATATAGCCTCCCAGCTTGGCGCGACCGTACATAGAGAGGGTGGTGATGTGACCATCGTGCCGCCTGCAACGCTGAGAGAACCGGACGATGTGCTGGATTGTGGAAACGCCGGTACCGGTATGCGTCTGTATTGCGGACTTCTCGCGGGTGTGGACGGGAGTTTCGTACTGACGGGGGATAGATATCTCCGCTCCAGACCGATGAAGAGAGTGACCGCTCCTCTTCGTGACATAGGAGCCCGAATAGACGGCAGAGAGATGGGAAATCTGGCTCCACTGCATATCAGAGGAAGAGAGCTTAAATCGTTCGAGTACGAATCTCCGATAGATTCGGCACAGGTGAAATCGGCTTTGATTCTCGCCGCATTAAGGGCCGATGGCAGATGTAGATACAAAGAGACTCTTCTCAGTAGAGACCATACGGAGAGGATGCTTTCCGGTATGGGTGCGGAGATATCCACCGATTCGGAGGGGTGGATAGTGATAGAGCCTTTGAAAGCTCCTCTGGAGCCTCTGGATATCACCGTGCCGGCCGACCCCTCCAGCGCATTTTTCTTTGCCGTGGCGGCCGCCATCGTACCCGGTTCGCGAGTGGTTGTCGAAAATGTGACACTCAACGAAACGAGGGTCGAAGCGTACAGAGTGCTCGCCAGGATGGGAGCTCATGTGGAGTTCGTCGAAAAGGACAATCGCTACGAGCCGATTGGCGATATAGTCGTAGAGTATCGGGATGGACTCGAAAATGTGACGGTAGAAGAGAATATCGCATGGCTCATAGATGAGCTTCCAGCCCTCTCTATCGCTATGGCGGTGGCTTCCGGTACGGCGGTCGTGAAAAACGCTTCCGAATTGAGGGTGAAGGAGAGTGACAGGATTTCGAGCGTGGTGGAGTCTCTGAAGAGATGCTCCATCGAGTGCGAAGAGTTCGAAGATGGTTACACCATCACCGGAGGAGAGTTGAAAAGAGCGGTCATCGACAGCCACGGTGACCATCGTGTAGCTATGAGTTTCGCGATAGCGGGGCTGATTTGCGGGATGGAGATAGAGGATATCGAATGTATAGATACATCGTTTCCC
>Ga0256913_10001085_pt1 | contig 14144 bp, 13 predicted proteins | sample Axial_MatmetaG_FD_185970 | JGI IMG/M metagenome (GOLD analysis project Ga0256913, IMG submission 185970) | Deep-sea worm associated microbial mat communities from Axial Seamount, Juan de Fuca Ridge, Pacific Ocean - Axial_Mat | ecosystem: Environmental > Aquatic > Marine > Oceanic > Microbial...
ATTAGGTTGATAACAATGAAGAACATCATTTATTTGCTGATATATCGTTTGCAACCGTTTCGACGAAGATGCTGAAGCATCAGTGGATATCACATTCGCATATTGATATCGAAGCATGGTATCCTGTTGACATATTACCGCGACACCCGTTGTCTGGAATCCTGGATCAATCCCCAGTATTACTTGCATATTCAATATTACAAGCCACTTCTTGGACATCATCGCAGTCTTCTAAAATATCAAGCAGACGTAATGCTTTTTCCTTTAATGTGGCATCCAGAGTTACTGTAGTTTCAGGAATACGAAGAATGGAAGCCGTTTCATATTTTATCTGCGCATCATCAAGCGCAGTAAGCACCTGCTCAAACGCTTCAGGCATTGTAGTGATTTCAATGTATTCTTCATTGCTAATAATATTTTCTACATCTGCATCTAATGCAGCTTCCAACACTGTATCTTCAGAATATTGCTCAGTGGCTACCGTAATAAAACCTTTGCGTGAAAAAAGATAGGACACACACCCACTTTCTCCTAGATTTCCTCCATTTTTTGACAACTTGCTCCTCACATCGGCCGCCGTTCTCTTTCTGTTATCCGTTAAACAAATAATTAGCAATGCAATACCACCTGGCCCATACCCCTCATACACAATCTCTTCATACGCAGTAGTATCCAAATTGCCAACCCCCTTCTTAATAGCCCGATCAATATTATCATTTGGCATATTAAGTACACGCGCTTTCAAGATGGCCGAGCGTAATTGCGGATTTTGAGAAGGATCTCCTCCATTGCGTGCTGCAACTGTGATTTCACGAATAATCTTGGTAAAAAGTTTTCCGCGTTTTGCATCAAGAGCACCCTTTTTATGACGTATTGTTGCCCATTTACTATGACCCGACATTATTAAAACCCTATTATATTAATATCTCAAGTATGAATATAAAACACTTATCTGTCAAGTTATCACCGAACAATCAACCCACGCATTCGTGAGAAGGGAAAGTACCTAAACACTAGCACAGCACGAATACTACGAAGCGATATCCTTTGCTCAAAGCGCGAATCAATTCCTTCTGAACGATTGTCAGCAAGAAGGAATACTTCTCCTTCTTTTAGTGTATGTCTTGGTATATTGTTTTTAAGTTGAGCTTTATTGTTTTTAAGCACATGTACAAAAGATGGTGTTCGTGCAACTTCAAACTCACTTCTACTACCCTCAGGTGTTCGCAGAATCGCCTCAGAATCCTGCACAGTAATAATATCACCTTCCAAACCAATAACACGCCGTATTGAATAAAATGAGTAGTGTGGATTTACAAATCCAAAGGTAATAAAAGAAATAATATTATCAAAAACACGGGAAAAAAATGATATAGTATCATATGACGGATGCCGTAGTACTACTAGATCACCTCGCTGCAATTGCCGAACCCCAGGAAGCGGAAGATATTTGAGCAATATACTTCGCGGAGAAAACGGTACTGATATAACCCGATCACCTGGTTGTAACGTCTCTTGCATGGAACGAGATCGAATTTGTATAGTCTGAAACACAAAAGTAATTAGAAAAAGTTTGATAATATATATGGCAACTAGATATCGTAGTAGTTTCTTTACCCGTTTCCACGCTCTTCTACTTTTAAAAAGAACTGGTGTATAACGGGCAAATACACGTGTTGTTTTCATATCATACTTATTGTAACACACCTGCACGTGAGAAAGGCCAATAACGTAGCCATGCCGAACCAAGAATATTTTTCATGGGTACGGATCCAAAGTAACGACCATCTCGCGAGTTATCCCGGTTATCCCCTAAAGGAAGAAAACGCCCTTCAGATACATACCATCCAGATTGTGTGATACGATAGTGTTCAGAGATTTTCTTATTTTCAGGATACAGCCTAAATGACTCTTCTGCAACTCCTTGTTCAAATGCTTGAGGATCAAACATCCTCAGATTCCTAAGTGCGGTTAAGTTCTCTTCCTGCATCGCATTTAATGCCACATTATTTTGTATACGTGCTGCGACTCGCCCAGACTCTTTGCTTTTTTGTATAGTCTCAGAGGAAAATAGACGTTGCACTTCATATGGATAGCCATTTTCTCTCATGAACATTTCTTCATCAAGCCATGTCTCAGTTCCAGATGGCAAAATTTGCCATTTACCTTCCCGATACCTCATCCTATCACCTTCGCACGCAACTACTCTTTTAACTAAAAGTTGAGCTTTTGGTCTACCGTTCTCATCTCTATCAATATCAACAAAAGATAAAGTTACCATATAAATAATTCGCTGAAGCATGGTGAACAAGGGTCCTTTATGCACATAACTAGGATTCTCAAATATAACGATTTCTCCTCTGCGCGGATCACGTAAGCGAGGAATTTTCAGCATACCAGGAAGTAGTTCAGGACCAAAAATAAATTTATTCACAAAAATACGATCTTGTAATTGGAATACTGGCAACATAGATCCTGAGGGAATGACATATGCTTGCAAAAAAAACTGATTTATTAACAACACAAAGACTGCCGCCCATAAGAATTCACCAAGAACACGAAGAAAAAAGGGAATGCGGCTTTTCGCTTTTTTTTCTTTCCGTCTCCACTGTTTTCTTCTTCGATAATTAAGCAAGTTTTCTGTTAAACGTACAAAAAATGTTCCCATGTGATCATATTATATCTTTCTTTCTTCCAAGACAAGGTACGTATAAGGATAGTAAATATTCAAACATGTATATTCTTGTTATACTGTTAGGATCTATGCAAGAGCCTACAAAGATACAACTCAAACCAATACTGGGTATTAAAGCAGAAGTATATACTAGTTTTTTTTGGATTATCCTTATAGGATGTGTATTTTTCTTTCTGGGTATCTACCCAGGAATTAAATATTATGGTCAAATTATTTCTTTTTCCTCATACCCTTCTGGAGCAGCAATCACAGTTGATGGAAAATATCTTGGTGCTACTCCGTACGAATCATTTATTTCTGCAGGAAACCATACTATTGCCATTAAGAAAACTTTTTTCCAAGAGTTTCGTCAGCAACAAACAATTAAAGGAAGAAGATTATTGAGTCTCTTATTTCCTTCTCGAAAGCATCTAATTGCACATCTTTCACTTCAAGATGAGAGTGGTTTTGTAAAACATACACTGCAGAACCTTTCGTACTCATCTGGTATAAAAGAAAGTACGACATATCCTAAAAGGCCATTTCTTCCACAAGCTATACATAACGTGCTCGAAAGTACAAATACACTTAAACAAAAAAAGGCTATAGTACGTATCATACTACGCGAATCTATTCCCTATATTATCACCGCTCAAGAAAGCAAGTGGTATCTTACAAGTCTTCAGGATTATCTGAACATAACACATGAATCATTGAGATCATTCATGCAAACAATATTACAACAATACCGATCACTCCCCCCTGGACTATTTGCTATTTTAAAAAAATATGATTGGTTTGACTCTTTGCTTTCCTCTCAATCACCTCGGAAAAAAAATAAAAGTGAAGAACAAAATGGTCTTCTGCAAGCAAGAAAAAAAGAATCAGGCAATAGAAAATATTTCTTCTCTATCCCTTTCCGATTTGTAAAAGGGGGAGCTTACCTTTCACCTTCATATGGAACATATTCAGTACCTGACTTTTATATTATGGAATATCCCGTAACCCGTTCATTATTCTCGCGTTATGGTGTGACAATAACCCAAGAGAAAGACACTGAGGAACCATATGCACACGCATCCTGGCGAGAGGTGCAAGAACTTATCTTGCATATACCCCTTCCCAAGGGATTTATTCTTCGACTACCAGAAGCAGTGGAATGGGAATACGCATACTCTCTGAATGGTAAAATTCCTCAAAGTATATATGAGCATACTAATTCCTTTACCCCTTGGCATGGTTCTATTGGAATAGCAAATCTTGGCGGAACTCTATGGGAATGGACTAATACATGGTACGTTGAACATCCTATGATATTAAAAAACTTACCAGCATATGGGTATTTTAAAGAAGTTCGAGGTAGTAGTTGGATTACCAAAAAACCTTCTGGTATACTGCGTGGTGCACAACCTCCAGAATGGCATAGCTCCTTTTTAGGAGTCAGACTCATCATTACCCGCACATGATCATATTGATAAAGAACCGACGTGCACCATATGAATATCACATTTTAGAATCATTTGAATCTGGCATTGTGTTGAAGGGAACAGAAGTAAAATCAGTAAAACAGAAAAAAATCTCATTTGCTGAAGCATATTGTATACTTAAGAATAGAGAATTATGGTTGCACAGCTGTCACATTTCACCATATAGCCATGATGGTTACAGTAGTCATGATCCCTGGAGATTACGAAAACTGCTTTTACACAGATCTGAACTAAGAAAAATTTCCCGTGAAACAAAATTAAAAGGAATGAGTATTATCCCATTGGCGATAGGCCTTTCAAAAAAAGGACTTATTAAAATAGAGATAGCGTTATGTCGAGGAAAACGACTTTATCAAAAACGACAAACAATACGTGAACGTGATATACTCCGTGATACTCAAAGAGAGCTTAAAGCACATGAATAATTCTCTGCTTGAAAAACATCTTTTCTTTGCTCGTTCCTTGTTGCAAAAAACAGATCAACTTATAAACAAGCAACTTATTCAAAAAGCTCTAAGAATGAATCTTAAGGAAGATGGTTCTTGGGTAACTAATCTTGACAAAGAAATAGAGTCTTATATGCGAAATCATATTCACACTGCATATCCTTCACACGGTATTATCGGAGAAGAATATGCAAATAAAGAATCCGAACACGAATTATGCTGGATTTTAGATCCTATAGATGGTACGGAATCACTTATTGCCGGTATACCATTCTTTACCACTATGCTAGCATTACAAGAAAAGAACCAACCTATACTGAGTGTTATTTCAGCCCCTGCAATGAAACAAACAGTATGGGCTAGTTATAATAATGGATGTTATTGTAATGGATCTCCATGTCGAGTCAGAAGGCAACGAAACCTACGTTCATCTTGGTTCATAAGTTCTGATCCGGGTCGTTTGCAGCGACTGTATCCTATGCTCGCGGAATCTATCGCACATAACATACCAATTTATCGCACCTGGGCCGATGCATATGGATATCTTTTGTTAGCATTTGGGAAGGTAGACATTGTAATAGATTTTGAAATGCAAATATGGGATATCATCCCATTAATACCAATAGTAAGAGAAGCAGGTGGCCATATAAGTGATTTATATGGAAACACTCAGAATATACGTAATGACTGCATTTCCTGCAGTTGTATCAAACTTTTTGGAGAATTTAGCAAATTAGCTGGGTATCCACATCCCAGCAATAATCACTAAGAGTGCAATATAACTCTACCACTTGATAATACAATTAATATTTGATATAAAAAAGAATGGGGGTGTCTCGGATTCGACTGAGTAGCATTGGATATATTTTGCGGACAACTGCCACTTCGTGTGGAAAAAACAAACGACGAACCACAATTCGCGTTAGCTGCGTAATTAACACACAGCCGAGTCTTCTAAAAACGTTCTATGTTTAGAATAGACTTGTCAGACAGATAGAACTCACCTCTTTGGAATAGTCGATCAAAGGGGAACATATACGACCACCCCGGTATATGTATGGTCGCACGCAGCCAATATGCCGGTAGTCTGTGTGCTATGTCTGTAGACGAATATGTTTGACTATTCAGGACGCGGGTTCAACTCCCGCCACCTCCATGTATTTATATACCAGCAAATTATGGTACAACTAAAGATGAAAGAAACGCTAAGAAAATTATTAAAAAAAGTCTTAGTCTTCTTTATTATTTACGCAAAATAATTTAAACTAACATCATGAAAATTCTTATTGCCGATAAATTTTCTGAAAAAGCTATAGAAGCATTACAGAAACTTGGTGCAGAGATCATTTTTCAACCAGAATTAACTGCAGACGAACTGCCCCACAATGTCAAAAATACCGATATTCTCATCGTACGATCAACCAAAGTTACCGCTACTACAATAGATGCTGGGTCATCCCTGTCTCTTATTATACGTGCTGGTGCAGGTATAAACACTATAGATTTGGAACAAGCTTCCAATAAAGGTGTCAACGTAGCCAATTGTCCTGGAAAAAACTCTGATGCAGTAGCTGAACTTACTATAGGCTTAATAATTGCAGCTGACCGAAAAATTGTAGATCAATCTGCAGACCTAAGAAAGTCAATATGGAACAAAAAGAAATATGGAAAAGCATCAGGGTTAAAAGGACGTACTCTTGGTATTTTAGGATATGGATCTATTGGAAAAGAGGTAGCCAGTAGAGCAAAATCCTTTGGTATGCATGTAATTGTGTACTCAAGACACATGACACATGAAAAAGCGGAAAAAGAACATATTGGATATTGTAAAACACCCTTGGAACTAGCAAGAAGATCGGATATAATCTCAGTACATTTAGCAGCCTCAGATCAAACAAAGAACCTTATCGACTCAACTTTTTTACACACCCTTAGAGATGAAACAATTTTGGTAAATACTTCCAGAGGTGAAATAGTCGATCAGGATGCCTTGTTAGTAGCTATTAAAAATAAAAACCTTAAAGTTGCTCTTGATGTATATCAAGATGAACCTACTGCCAATGATACACAATTCCCCCACATAGAACTCGCTTCTCTTATTACAGGAACACATCATGTCGGTGCCTCCACAAACCAAGCTTCCGAAGCTATTGCACAAGAAACAGTTAAAATTGTTAAAACCTTTATGGAAACAGGCAGAGCTCCCAACCAAGTAAATACCCAAAAGAAGAGTTTAGCTCCTTATAACCTGATAATTATACACTATAATCGCATAGGAGTATTAGCAAATATACTAGACGCATTAAAAAAAGCAGATATTAATGTAGAAGAAATGGAGAATATTATTTTCTCTGGTGCTCAAACTGCAATGTGCAGTTTGAAATTAGATGATGAACCTTCACCTATTTTTCTTAAAAGAATCACATTGGAGAAAAATATTATTAAAACTTCTTTACTGAAAAATATAGTAGTCAGATAGACTAGACAGTAATTATGTTTTAGTGTAGTATTATTTATAATATTTAACCGCCTTCGGGCGGTAGTAATGAGCTTCTGGCTCAGCGTTATGCTGAGCCTTTTTTTATACAAGGAAACATAAACATTATATTATTTAGATAAAAAATAATTTCCTTAAAAAAAATAAAGTTATAAATACATAGCAGCATGTAAACTCTTCCAAACCATTAGAAGCATGATCAATTGCATATTCCCTTCTGATTGAGATAATAACAAAAATATTAAACAGATTAGATTCCTTGTAATACTCCTGCTATTTGAATTAAGAAATTATAGACTAGATTAGCGACTGACATCGACAATATTTGTACACTTCACTAGTATGATAGTATACTAGTGAAGAGGTTATTATATGGAATATGTATCTATTAAGAATTTAAGTTTCAGTTATAAAACAACAAATCTTTTTAATGATTTAGATTTACAACTTAATCCAGGAAATATTTACGGATTACTAGGAATAAATGGAGTCGGAAAAACAACATTACTAAAATTGTTGCTAGGTCTTCTTTTTCCACAGAAAGGACAGATCATGGCATTCAATTATATTCCTAGTCAAAGAAATCCAGGATATCTCTCGAAAGTTTTTCTGCTCCCAGAGGAAGTTTCTCTTCCTTCCATATCTGATTCTGAATACATAAAGAGTTATGCTACGTTTTACCCAAGTTTTAGTTCTACATTACTACAGCATTGTTTATCAGAATTTGATATGCCGCGAAAAACAAGACTAGACAAGCTTTCACTGGGACAAAAAAAGAAATTTCTTCTTTCTTTTGGAATTGCTTGTGGGGCTTCTCTTCTTGCATTAGATGAACCTACAAATGGAATGGACATTCCTTCCAAAAGTATTTTTAGAAAGATCATCGCTGAAACAATGCACGAAAAAAGAACTATTATTATTTCCACACATCAGGTCAAAGATATGGAATCATTAATAGATCCCATTATCATTTTGCATAATAGTCACATTATTTTCTCAGCCACATTGGCTCAAGTTTCACAACAATTCCATATGAGACGATCTTCCTCTCCTCTTAAGGACAAAGAAGAAAATCTTATTCACGGCGAAACTACAGTAGGTGCTTATTGGTCTGTATGGAAAGGAGGTGAAACAGAAGGAAAATCAATTAATCTGGAAGTTTTATTTAACGCTATCATAGCCAATCCCAACGCATTTAAGGAGTTAAGTGATGAAAAATAATCTTAGTCTAAATCGAATTTGCTCACTTGGTAAAAGTGATTTTATTTTACATTGGAAGGAATTGTGTCTTTCTTCTGGAATTGTTGCAGTTATTTTACTTGTATACACAATAATAATAACTGCATCCTTTCTCGACACCCACAGTGCTGCGAACATATACAATGTAAGAATAAATTACGATGATCTTTTCAAAAATGTTCTTTTCATTTGGGGAATAGTACAAGCAAGTTATTCATTTAGGGAACTTCACGACAAATCTAAAAATGAACAATATCTCCTTCTACCAGCCTCTCCATTGGAAAAACTTATTGTAAGATTTGTTTTCACTTCAGTTGTCTTACCTTTCCTCATAATAGTATTGATAACACTTATTTCTATTGCAGGTGAAATAATCTTGATTGCTACTAAATCGGTAAGTACTCTGCAACCCTTTAATCCTTTTTCTTGGTCTACTCTTAAATTTATTGGGATACTCATAATAATACAATCTATTTTCTCCTATGGCTCCGCTTATTTTAAAAAAAATCATCTTCTGAAAACAATCTTTTCTGCCATTCTTTTGGGTGTTATTACAACACTTATTTTATCTGGTATAATCGCACGAGTATTTCATTTGAATTACCTAAGAATTATATTATTTTCTTCTAATAACTTTGGCGACTTGAGCTCGACATTCCCTTATTCAGCAAATACTCTTTCTTGGAGGAGGCCTCTGGGAATTATATGGACTATATTTACATATGGTGTTATTCTCCCAACATCATGGTTCTTAACATGGCTTAAAATAAAGAAAACACAAAGTTCTGATGGAATTTGATCAGCCCAAAAGCATCTATCTACAAATAGTAGAACAAATACAAGAACAAATCCTAGATAATGAGTGGAAAGAAGACGAAAAAATACCATCAATAAAGGAGATGGCAAGTAGTATAGGAGTGAACCCAAATACCATTATCCGTAGCTATCAGCATCTTTTGGATTTACACATTATAAGGAACCGTCGTGGTATTGGATATTTTGTATGCCGCAATGCCACAACACGTATAATAGAGGGAATGAGAAAGAAATTCTTCCATGTCGATTTACCTCATTTCGTACATGTCATGCATAAATTGGGAATAAATTTTGATGAATTAAAAAGAACACTAAACCATTGGCAGGATAGGAATTAATCATTTATATCTCTTAAAAGGCACTTTAAAAAACAACCTTATCTTTACTTCTTACTATGAGTATCGGACAGTCATTATTGTGTTATATTACACAATTCAATAGTGCTGTGCATAATCTGAAACTCCCCACGCAGTGTTTCCCTTATACTTTTCTTGATTTCGTCATGACATCCTGTACGTGCTTCAATTCCAATTCTCCCTTCAAAAAATATTTGTTTATCGTCAAGTTGCCACAAATGAACACAATTCACGTCACAAACATATTGGATGCTCTTTAATCGTTCTCTTACTTTATCAAGACTAAGTCCACGTGGGACCGCTTGCATAAGAATGCGAATATTTTGACGTAAAATCAAGATTCCATGATAAATCATGTAAATCGAAATGGCCACAGTTGCCAGGAGATCAACAATATACCACTTATAAAAAATAATCAGCGTTCCAGCAAAAATAACTCCTACCGATCCAAAGGTATCAGAAAGATTATGAATAAATACCGTCCGAATATTTAGATTATCTTTGACTCCTGAAAGATAGGTAAGTATCGCAGTTATCAGATCAATAACAAGTGCAACTCCTGCTACCCATACAATAATCCACCCATCAACTGCCTGGGGATGCAGATATCTGACAACTGATTTATACGCAAGATACCCTCCTACAAGAACTAAAGTACTACTGTTTATTAGTGATCCAAGAATTTCAGCTCTCTTATATCCATACGATAGCATATTGTCCGCTGGGCGCCCCCCTATTCTTCGCGCAACATAGGCCAGAAACAATGCACCCGCATCACTAAAGTTATGCAAGGCATCGGCAATAAGGGCAAGACTGCCCGAGAGCAGACCTCCTATCACTTGCACCACGGTCAAAACAATATTAATTGCAACAGCAAAAAACAACTTGCGAGTATTCTTAGTATATCCATTGTCACTTGGTGAATGAGAATGAGGTTGATAGGTGCTTTTAGTTGTCGTATAGGCATGCATATATCTATGATATATTATTTGAACAAGATGTCAAGTATAGTGGTTGAATAATGAACACGGTGGGACTCGAACCCACGACTTCCGGCTCCGGAGGCCGACGCTCTATCCACTGAGCTACGTGTCCAAGATTATAATCCTTATTCCCTCCAAATACTTTATGTATAATACGAATAAAAAACCAAGATTTCAAGACATGGTCTCTTCTTGGCTTGTATAAACTGGTAGATGAGCATTATGAAACCCAATACGAAAGCGATAACACGAAGATAAGCTGTCCCAAAAACAAGCAACCCCAAGATTGGAATAATAATAATTCGCCATGTAAAATGAAGTTTATAAAATAAATATCCTTCTACTGCAATCGCCAAATTAAAAATAGCAAGAAATGCTATACCTATAGCAAAAAGAAATTGCCCTATGCCCCCACTCATGTCAAAAATCAATGGCGTGTAGAGCATTAAGAGGGGTATCAAAATTAAACCGCTACTTAGTTTAAAGGCTTGAGAGGCAGATTTCATCGGATGTGATTTAGCGACTCCTGCCGCAGCAAATGCAGCTAAAGCAATAGGCGGTGTCACATTCGATGTTTGAGATAACCAAAACACAATAATGTGTGCCACAATAATTGGTACTCCAAAATGGGCAAATCCTGGAACTGATACAATCGAAAGTAGAATATACGATGCGGTTACGGGAAGACCCATTCCCAAAAGTAATGCCATAAGTGTTGTTAGCAGAAATAATGGAAGTAGATATCCTTGTGAGAGTGAAAGAATAAAATTTGTTATCTGCAATCCAAACCCTGTTTGCCCGACCACTCCCACCACTACGCCCGCTGCAGCACAAGAAATAGAAACAGGCACAGACAATATAGCTCCTTTTTTCATAGCCTGAAGAAAGGAACCTACATGCATCCTCGTATGCTTGCGAAGAAAGCTTATCAGAATAACTATCGCACAACCAAATAAACCCACCAGAGCAGGGCTAAATCCCAGTACAAGAAGTAAAAATATAGCAAGAATAGAAAACGAAGAGTGCGCCCCTGCTTTAAGAATACGATATATTTTCTGAGCAGAAAAAGCACTCGAAGGTAATAATTTTAACTTATGCGCCATAATGTGTACATATAGCATTGTTGAAAAAAAATACAACAGCGCAGGAATAAAGCATATAAGAACAATAGTACCGTAGGGAACACCAGTAAATTGGGCCATGATAAAAGCTCCAGCTCCCATAATAGGAGGCATAATTTGACCTCCTGTAGAAGCAGCTGCTTCAATACCAGCTGCTTGTTCTGGTTGATAGCCTATTTTCTTCATAAGAGGAATAGTAAACGACCCCGTCGTAACTGCGTTCGCAATAGCCGAACCCGATATAGATCCCAAGAGTGCAGATGCGATAACACTTGCTTTTGCTGGCCCCCCTTTAAAACGCCCAGTTAATGCAAGAGAAATATTGGTAAAAAAATCCCCCGCACCACTCACTTCTAACAGCGCCCCAAACAATATAAAAATAAACACAATACCCGCAGCAATTCCTAAAGGAAGTCCGAAAACACCATTAGTTGAATATATCTGAAAAGAAAAGAAATCACTCACTGTAAACGATTTCACTGCTATTCGACCAGGTAAAAATCGTCCTAAGAAATTGTACAGCACAAAAAACATCACAAGAAGTAGCATCACAGAACCTACAGATCTACGTGTTATTTCTAACAAGAGAAGAAAAAATACAATACTTGCAGTTAAGTACAATGCTGGCAACCCTGCTACAAGATAGCTGAAATCATTATAATCGAATAAAAGAATAACCATACCCGATAGCAAACTCACCAATGCACAAACCACATCTATTATTCTATAAAATGAATAACCCAAGTGTTCACGGGGAACTAATGGATAATAGAAAAACGCTATTATCAACACCCATGTCAAATGGATGGGTCGAAATACATTAGCACTTAATCGTGCAGTAAAAATCTGCCATATTTGGAATAAAGAAAAAGTAACAGCAATAATGAAGAGTATGAAAAAGAAAACATACTCAGCACCCCGTAAGGTGTGAGTATGTTTATCAGTGCTCGTGTTCATTGAACCGAGTAATTATTTTTGCACTTCATTCAAGTAACGCATCGATCCTGGATGCATAGGAACCGTACCAACAACTTGTGCATTCTTTGGCACTGTATATCGTGCCGAAGTAACCACCTTGGTAAGATAATCGTAGTTTTCATAAATAACCTTAGTCATTTGATATGCAAAGTTTTCATCAAGATCTTTCCTCACCACGAGAGTATTCCATATTGCGACTGTTCGAAACGCAGGTACTCCTTTATAAACACCTGCAGGAACATTCACAATGTTGTAACTTTTTTGAGCCTTAAGAAAGTTATTAATTTCTTCATCCTTAAGTGAAAGAATAATAATATCCTTAGTTAATGCAAGTTCAGTTACCGCACCTACTCCCAATCCGCCCACAATAAACCCCACATCTATCTGTCCATTCGCAATTGCGTTGGTCGTTTCTGAATAATTGAGATAGCGTGCGTTGAAATCATCTGTAGTAAGTCCATTAGCTTTTAAGATATTCTCAGCAGTAACCGCAGTACCTGACGCTGGAGCCCCGAGAGAAACGCGCTTCCCCCGAATATCTTTTAATCCACGAATACTAGTTTTTTGAGGTAAGAGAACATGTAGCAAATTAGGATACAAAGAAATAAGTACACGTACGGGCAGTTTTTCTTTAAACTTTCCTGTGCCTCGATATGCTTGCTCTACAACATTTGCCTGTGCAAATCCGGCAATCATCGTCCCTGCAGCAACTTTTATTGTATTTTCAACAGAGGCTGCTGTAACTTCAGCCTTCACATTTACTCCTTCAATATTTTTACTCCATAACTCCGCAATAGCTCCCCCAAAAGGATAATAAATACCTGTCTGTCCTCCTGTCCCCAAACTAAAATTTCCTGTTGTAGGGAGAACTGAAGTGGTTTTTTCTGTACCACCCCCTGCAAAAAGCATTCCAACAACATACAAAAACATAAAAGATACAATTATTTTTTTCATAACAATCCTCCTTTGAATTTTAATAACCTATAATTTAAAAAAAATACCAGAGTTTTCTTATTTTGTCAACAGTAGCATAACATCAGCTCTGAGGACCCCCTTGAAGGAAATCAGCCTCACCATATTTTTTCATATTCTCACGGAACATATCTGCAAGCAATCGAGCCTGTTGGTCGTATGCCTCAGGATCGTCCCACGCATCTTTTGGATCGAGATGATCTGCTATACCTTTACATTGCAAAAAAACTTCAAAGCCAAAAAGAGAATCTTTTTTCGTTGGCATACCCTTCATCTTTTCATCACAAATAGCCGACACAATTGCCTGAGTACTGCGTAATGATATCCGTGTTCCAGAAGAATAATTACCCCCCATCCAACCAGTATTAACAAGCCAAACTGTTGCATCGTACTTTTTTATGAACTGAGCAAAAAGTTGTGCATAACGTAACGGGTGCAGTGGCAAAAAAACTTCCCCAAAGCAAGCGGAAAAAACAGCGGTAGGGTGTATAACACCTACTTCCGTATTTGGGGTTTTGGCAGTATAGCCACTAATGAAATGATACATAGCCTGCTGCTCATTTAATCTTGCTACG
>Ga0256913_10001086_pt1 | contig 14141 bp, 10 predicted proteins | sample Axial_MatmetaG_FD_185970 | JGI IMG/M metagenome (GOLD analysis project Ga0256913, IMG submission 185970) | Deep-sea worm associated microbial mat communities from Axial Seamount, Juan de Fuca Ridge, Pacific Ocean - Axial_Mat | ecosystem: Environmental > Aquatic > Marine > Oceanic > Microbial...
CTGCGCATTGCCAATGAACTCTATCTGAAACGCCTGATCGTGGGTGGTTTTGAAGGGGTTTATGAATTTGCCAAAGACTTTCGTAACGAAGGTATGGACAGGTTTCACAATCCCGAGTTCACGCAAATGGAGCTGTATGTAGCTTACAAAGACTATCTGTGGATGATGGAACTAACCGAAACTATGGTGGAAAAGATAACTCTTGACCTTTACGGCACCACAAAAGTGCAGATGGGCGAACATGAAATTGATTTTAAAGCACCTTTCAAAAGGCAGACCATTCTCGGTGCCATCAAGGAATATACGGGTTTTGACGTCAGTGGCATGAACGAAGATGAATTGCGTGCCACCTGCAAGAAACTGGATATCGAAACCGACCCGTCAATGGGCAAGGGCAAGCTGATAGACGAAATATTCGGCGAAAAATGTGAGCCTCATTTCATCCAGCCGACGTTCATCATGGATTACCCGGTGGAGATGTCGCCGCTTTGCAAACGCCATCGCGAAAATCCCGAGTTGACGGAACGTTTCGAACTGATGGTAAACGGTAAAGAGCTGGCCAACGCTTACACGGAGCTGAACGACCCGATAGACCAGCGCCGAAGATTTGAAGAGCAAATGAAGCTGGCCGAAAAAGGTGATGATGAAGCTATGTTCATTGATCAGGATTTCCTGCGCTCGTTGGAATACGGCATGCCGCCAACATCGGGCATGGGCATCGGTATTGACCGGCTTGTGATGGCCCTCACCAATCAGCCGAGCATACAGGAAGTGTTGTTCTTCCCGCAGATGAGGCCGGAACCTAAAAAGAAAGTCTATACCGCTGAGGATTTTGTCAAGATAGGCGTGCCGGAACAATGGGCCGAACATATCCAGGATGCCGGATTTGCCGCTCCGAAACAATTGAAAGAAAGCAAAGCATCGGCCATTCAACAGAAACTGAACGGATATCGCAAGAAAAACAAACTGGATATCCCGGCCGTTCAGGTTGACGAGATTGAGAAGTGGCAGGAAGCTGCCGAATAAAGCATGTTGCCGGTGAGAACACCCCGGATAATTATCTGAAAATTATTTTGCCCGTTTTCTTTTGATCTCCGGTCTGTAAACTATAAATATAGGTTCCGTGGCTGAGTTCCAGGGCATCACCATTTATGCGCATTACATGTTTTCCTGCCTGATATTGTTCCGCTCTGCCGTAAACCTGTTTTCCGCTTAAGTCATAGATTTTCAGGAACACTTGTTCCGCTTCGTTCAGCGTAAAATCAACATTCAGCCGCCCATGGAACGGATTGGGATAAACAGAAACATTTGCCGTTTCGTTCCCTATACTTACCGATAAAAGGTCGCTGTCGATCATAATTAGCTCCTTATAAATGTTATCAGCCGTTTCCACATACATCGTATCGCTGATCAGCTCTCCGAAAGCCGCTACGGGGATATCACATATAATATTCAACACGAGCGTTTCTCCTGCAGGCAGGTCGTAAGGCAGGTCGGGCATCTCTTCAACTTGCCATGGAAACATAATTCCGTAATCGGTGATTCCGTTAATGGTAACCGGAATATCCATATTGTTGGCAATATTCAGTTCAATACCATCTAACATTTGATCATAATCCAAAAACAGGATAGTATCCGGTGTCATGGTTAGTTCATCGTCCGGATTGTTTATGATTTCAAATTCAAAAGGATCCGGAAGTCCGATAAAAGGGCTGTTGGTGCGCCTGCCCGACTCGTCGGCGGCAAACAGATAGTAGGCCACCTGGTCGCCCCCCGAAAGGCCTGTAAGAGTTCCTGTCCAGGTATCTCCATTCTGATGTTCCATCAATAAAGTATCAAAACTGCCGTTGTCAACACTGTAAATCAGAAAAACCGAATCGGCATAAATATCTTCTCCGCTGTAAGCGATCAGATCGGTGGATATCTCAATACTTTCTTCGTAAGGAACCTCACCTAACAGAGGTACATGTTTAAAATACAGCATCCCGATATCGGCTATCCCTTTTGTCCGGCAGTGCAAGGCATCCGTATTGTACCATCCGCTATACGGGACAGCAATAATTTCATAACCCGGCATGGCATTTTCATAAGCTTCTATAGCTTCGTCGTCCCACTGGCTTCCGGTAGTCGGAACAAACACTTTTTTATTCAGAATCAGCGAATTGGTGTAAGGAGTTACCTGTGACTGTCCGGGTGTAAACACCCTGTACACTTCGTAAGGAACGCCATAAGAGCTTATTTGACTGGCAAAATAATCGGCAATGGCCTCATAATCTTCATAGCGGTAATCGCTTTCGGGTACCTGTCCCAGAATTATTTTTCCGGGCGAAAGGAATTTTCCCCAGCAGTCGATATGTTTAATGTATTCGTCCAGCGGATCAGCCGTAACCATATAGTTTTCAATCCCGAGGTAATCTTCCACAAGCCCGGCAATTTCTGCATGCGAATAACCCGGATTTTCCTCCCAGACAAGGTCTGTCGATGCTGCTTTTCCCATCCCGTCACACATATAATTGCCACCCGTGCTTTCCAGGTTCATTCCGTACAGGTCAATCCCCATATATTCGGCCACCCTGATCGGGATGTCATTATCATTGGGCCGCGGCCTGTTGTACGGAAAATTGACAATGCCCGGCTGGTTGTTACCGTCAAAAACAAACCACGGACCGTAATCGCGGGTCCACTCACTGTCGGTAGGGGCAATCAGAAAATCGCAATGCTCTGTATTTACATTATTATTTTGATAGTAATTTAATGCCGTTTGCTGCTGCGAAGAACTGGAAACAATGGTCAGCACACGGCAGTCTTCGGCCATTTCCCTGACGAGAGCAACGGGAATATCCAGCGGATAACGAACCAATACAGACTGCATCTGATCAAATTCCGCTACATTGCGAATTGGCCCTTCAGGCGGGTCCGTTTCATAAAAATCACGGGTAGGATCAAATTTAGTGTTCATCTCTTCTTCGGAGAGATAGTGTAGTTTTCTGTAATCGGGAGCTGCTTTCTGAGCCACAGTTCTGCTGCTGTATAATGCCAGAAGTACGATCAGCAGGCTTATTATTTTTTTATGCATTGTGGTTGGTTTTTTGATTTTGAACCAACAAATATATTTATTCCTGTTAAGGTAACGGTTACTAGTAAAAAGGTTTTCTGTTCATTTCTTAAATATATTATCTTTGTGAAGTAACTTTAATTCACAACCAACATGAATCTTCTAGCCAATATAGACACGGTTCAGTATGCCGGATGGATAGGAACCCCCGAAATTATTATTATTGTATTAGTCATTGTGCTTTTGTTCGGCGGGCGTAAAATTCCTGAGTTGATGCGGGGTATCGGTAAAGGTGTCAAAGAATTCAGAGAAGGTATCGGTGGGGAAGATGAGAAAAAAGAAACGGACAGCAAGCAGAAAACCGCCGATAACAATACGGATAAGTAACCGTTATAAATTTATTTTTCTTTAATTATTTTTTCTTCCGTGTAAAAAGAAAGGTAAGGGTCATAATCATGGCCATGGTTACCGCTGTGCTGACGGCTACACGCGAAAGGGTCGTCAAAAATCCGTGCAGGCTGAAAACTTCCAGAAAAAACAAAGCCGTATGATGGACAAATACCAATACAAGAGTATATTTAAAAAATCCCCCGACTTTTAGTCTTGTAATATCCGGTTCGTCGCCGGAAACAAACTCTATATTATTGAAAAACATATGAATGACGGAAGGCCTGAAAAAAGCCAGAAGCACCGTGGCGGCCGCATGCAACCCTAAAGTGTTACCGAAGTAATCAATGGTTAGTCCCGTGAAAAAAGCCAACAACAAAAGCAGGCTTTTATTGATCCTGACAGGCAGCAACAAAATGAAAAGAATGTATACATAAGGATTGACATATCCACCCATATTCATCCTGTTCAGGAGGAGTACCTGAAAAAGTATCAGCAGTATAAATCTTACGGTATGTCTGATGTATGGATTATTCATTCCGGTTGTCTGCTCTATTTATCAAATTCTTGAACTAAAGTATCTATTTCCATTTTTTTCAGGTTTTCGATGACGTACACATGCCTGAGTTTGTTAAAGTCCGTACTAAAATCTATCACTGCTTCGCTCAGGTCTTTGTTCGTGCTTTGCATGTATTGCTTTATCGTACCTATCAGGATGCCTTCGGGAAACACCAGAGAGTTACCGCTGGTAATGATTGTGTCTCCTTCGAATAATTGCAAATGTGACGGTATGTCCACCACAAGCCCGCACCGGTAATTTTTTCCGTTCCAAAGCACATTGACAAGATGATTGTTTTTCTTTATCCGCGCACTTATCCGCATGTTATGATGCAGCAGCGACATAGCGTAAGAAAAATGCGGGGAAACACCGACAACGATACCGGCAATTCCGTTGGAAGAAACCACCCCCATTTCGGACCGGATACCGTCGTTGCTTCCTTTGTTCAGCAACAAAAAATTGTTCTGTTTGTTGATGCTGGTGCTGATCACTTTGGCAGACCTGTAAACATAAAGACTGTCGCGGGTTGTGTACAGAGTGTCATTTTTTGTTTTAACAACATCAAACCGTGTTCTTAATACGGCATTTTCCTGCGCCAGTTTGTCGTTTTCTTTCTTTAACCCGAAATAATAGGTGACATTATCAACTGTCTGATATATGGTGCCTGTAAAATCATTTACCGTGGACGAAGTCAGTGATTTATGATAAGAGTAGCTGTTGGAAAGCAAAATAAGTGAAACCACCTCAAGAACAATGAAAAGCACAGAGAACTGGTGTTTCCATAAAAAAACAATGAGGTTTCGCATTATGCAGGTTTCTTAAAGGCAAATTATTTAATAAGAAACAGGAATTTATCAAAATTCTTCAGGGCTATTCCGGTTCCGCGGGCAACAGCTCTCAGCGGGTCTTCGGCAACGTGTACCGACAGTTTTGTTTTGGCGTGCAGCCGTTTGTCAAGTCCCCTCAGCATGGAACCGCCGCCAGCCAGATAAATGCCTGTTCTGTATATATCAGCAGATAATTCGGGAGGCGTGTTCTCCAGCGCATTCAGGACGGCTGCTTCGATCTTGGAAATAGACTTATCCAGACAAGTAGCTATTTCTTTATAATTGACCATTATTTCTTTCGGAATACCCGTGAGCATATCACGTCCGTGTACTGCATAATTGTCCGGTGGATTTTCAAGATCGACAATGGCAGAGCCCACCTCGATTTTTATTCTTTCTGCTGTCCTTTCTCCAATATTTATATTGTGATTTTTCCGCATGTATTCTTCGATATCAGCGTTGAAATCATCCCCGGCAATCCTGATAGAAGTATTGTTGACAATACCGCCCAGGGCAATTACGGCAATTTCGCTGGTACCTCCGCCAATGTCGATGATCATATTGCCTGTCGGTTCCAGCACATCAATGCCGATACCAATGGCTGCCGCCATAGGTTCGTGGATCAGCCTGATTTCTTTGGCTCCTGCCTGTTCTGCCGAATCTTTTACAGCCCGTTCTTCCACTCCCGTAATACCAGAAGGAATACACACCACCATTCGTAAGGCCGGTGGAAATATGGAATTTCTTATGCCCACCATTTTGATCATCTCGCGGATCATTACTTCCGCCGATTCAAAGTCGGCAATCACCCCGTCGCGGAGAGGCCGGATTGTTTTTATATTTTCATGCGTCTTGCCATGCATCATCATAGCTTTTTTACCGACCGCAATAACTTTCCCGGTATTTCTCTCAATAGCCACGATTGAGGGTTCGTCAACCACCACCTTGTCATTATGTATGATGATGGTGTTGGCCGTTCCCAGGTCAATGGCAATTTCTTTGGTTAAAAACGAAAACAATCCCATAATTCTCCTTGTGTTATATTCTGCTTCACGAAACTACTAAAATATTCAAAAAAGCCTGATAAAATCAGCCTTTTAATGTTTAAAATGTCTTCTGCCCGTAAATACCATAGCCATACCGTGTTCATCACAGTAATTAATCGAATCGGCATCCCTGATAGAGCCGCCCGGCTGTATCACCGCTCCGATACCGGCCTTATTGGCTATTTCCACCGAATCGGCAAAGGGGAAGAAGGCGTCGGAAGCCATCACGGCTTTGTCGAGGTCGAGTTCAAAAGCTCGGGCTTTTTCAATGGCTTGTTTCAGGGCATCCACTCTGGATGTCTGTCCCGTCCCGGAACCCACAAGCTGCTTGTTCTTAGCCAGTACGATGGTATTTGATTTTGTATGTTTTACAATTTTATTAGCAAAGAGCAGGTCTTCAATTTCTCTTTGGTTTGGTGATATTTTCGTTACTGTTTTCAAATCTTCCGGTGTCTCGGTAACCAGATCCTTGTCCTGTGTCAATACACCGTTTAGCAACGAACGATACTGGTTTTCAGGGAAGTCATACGATTTCTTTTTCAGGATAATCCTGTTTTTCTTGGTTTTCAGTATTTCCAGTGCTTTTTCATCATAATCCGGCGCCAGGATGATTTCAAAAAATATCTTATTGATTTCGGCGGCCGTTTCTTCGTCCACAGTCCTGTTGGTGATCAGCACCCCACCGAAAGCGGAAACCGGATCTCCTGCCAAAGCGTCTCTCCAGGCATCAACCAATTTTTCGCGCGATGCCAGTCCGCAGGCGTTGTTATGTTTGGTGATGGCAAAAGTGGTTTCCTCAAAATCACTGATGAGATTGATGGCGGCATCCAGGTCAAGCAGGTTGTTATAAGAGATAGCTTTCCCGTGGAGTTGTTCGAAAACCTCCTCCAAATTTCCGTAGAAAATCCCTTTTTGATGCGGATTTTCACCGTAACGTAATTCGTGCGGATGCATGATGCTCTGTTTGAAAACACGGATATTGCCCGGATTCATCCAGTTAAATATCAGTGTATCATAATGAGAACTGATGTTGAAAGCCTGGGCAGCAAAATATTTTCTGTCTTCAATGCCGGTTTCTCCTCCGTTTTTATCCAGTAATTCCAATAGTTCGCCATACATGTCCGAAGACGGAACCACCAATACATCTTTGAAATTTTTGGCAGCAGCCCTGATCAGTGAAATACCGCCGATGTCTATTTTCTCAATGATTTCCGCCTCGTTGGCCGTATTTTTTATGGTTTCTTCAAAAGGATACAGATCTACAATGACCAGATCGAACAGAGGAATTTCATATTCCTCCACCTGTTTGTTGTCTTCGGCGTTTTCCCTGCGGGCTAAAATACCTCCGAACACTTTCGGGTGCAGCGTTTTTACCCTGCCACCGAGAATTGACGGGTATGTAGTAACCGATTCGACAGTTGTGGCATCAAATCCCTGCCGCCTGATAAAGTCATAAGTTCCGCCGGTAGAAAATATTTGCACTTCCAACTCGTTTAATTTTTTGAGTACATCTTCGAGTCCGTCTTTGTAAAAGACTGAAATTAAAGCATTTTTGATTTTTTTCAAGGTTCCTGGTTTTTGATTAGTGAAGCATATGAATACTGTATTGCAAAATAACATGATTTAATTAAAACTTATTATAATTTTACCTACATATTTCACCGGGTTTTCAAAATATTTTAAGGAGTACGTGATGAAACTGAAATTATAACTTATGAAAGTCCTCAAACTCATTCTCGAAAGCTTATATTTTGCTATAAACGCTCTTGCTGTTAATAAAATCCGGACATTGTTATCATTGTTGGGTATTACCATCGGTATTTTTTCCATCATAGCCGTATTTACTGTTTTCGACAGTTTACAGAATGAGATAAAAAATAAGATAAATTCCCTGGGCAACAATGTATTATTCATACAAAAATGGCCGTGGATGATGGGCGGTGGTGATTATCCGTGGTGGAAATACTATCAGCGTCCCGAACCGAAACCGGAAGAAATGAATGAACTGAAAAAACGCAGCAATACAGTGGACGTGGCTGCTTTTATGTTTAGTGTCAGCAGGACGGTCTCAAATATCAAAAAACAAAACATCAACACCATTGATGATGTTCCGGTAGTTGCCATCTCATATGATTACAACAAAGTAATGCCTTTCGATCTGCAGGACGGGAGATATTTTACGCTTTCGGAAGCGCATGCGGGAAAAAACCTGGTTATTATCGGAGCCGATATTGCCGAACAGCTTTTTGAAGGACAGGATGCTGTCGGCAAAAAAATCAGGCTTTTCGGCAATAAACTGGATGTTATTGGTGTGATCAAAAAAGAGGGGGAAGATGTTTTCGGTAACTCCAATGATAACTGGATATTGATACCGGTTAATTATGCACGGAATGTCGTAGACATCAAAAATATTAACTCAACCATTATTGTCAAAGGAAAACCTGACATTTCCAATGCCCAGATGAAAGACGAATTAACGGCCATCATGCGTTCCATTCGGAAGCTGCCGCCCCGTGCCGATGACGATTTTGCCATCAATGAAACCGATATTATTTCCAAAGGTTTTGATGAACTCTTTGCCGTTGTAGCTCTGGTGGGATGGATCATAGGCGGATTTGCCCTGTTGGTAGGCGGTTTCGGTATTGCCAATATCATGTTCGTCTCGGTAAAAGAACGGACAACACAAATCGGTATTCAGAAATCTCTCGGTGCTAAAAATTATTTTATCCTGTTGCAGTTTTTGTTCGAAGCCATTTTCCTGTCCATGATGGGTGGCATTATCGGTTTAGTCATTGTTTATGTACTTTCGTTTGTGGGAAGTTCTATGTTAAATTTCGAACTGATCCTCACCGTTAAAAATATTATGCTCGGATTATTTGTTTCCGCCATTATCGGTTTGATATCAGGATTTATTCCGGCCTGGTCGGCTTCACGCTTAAATCCTGTGGATGCTATCAGGTCAAGTTTTTAAATTCTTTATAAGACCGTTTGTTAGTTCACATTATTATTCATCTGTAAATTTTTACCGCCGGCTTTTCTTAATAATCCGGCAATAATAACTATCTTTACGAACTAAAGAAAACAACCATGGAAAAGCGTTGGGTAGTTAAAGATAGTGCTGATAATGAGGTTGTTGAGCGCGTCGCGTCGGAGCTCAATATCAGCAAACCTTTGGCTAATCTGCTGGGCCAGCGCGGTATTAAAACATTTGAAGAATCCCGACAGTTTTTCCGTCCCAAACTGGAAGACCTCCACGATCCTTTTCTGATGAAAGACATGGATAAGGCTGTCGGCCGCATCCAGGAAGCCTTCGATAGAGGAGAGAAAATCATTGTGTATGGTGATTACGATGTGGACGGAACAACAGCCGTTGCCGTGGTCTATTCTTTTCTAAAACAATTTCACCGCAAAATTGAATTTTACATCCCGGATCGATATAATGAAGGATACGGCATTTCATATAAAGGAATTGATTATGCCATAAAGTCCAAAGCCAAACTAATGATCGCACTTGATTGCGGCATCAAAGCAGTGGAAAAAGTGGCTTATGCCAAAGAACACGGGCTGGATATCATTATAGGCGATCACCACCGGCCCGGTGAAACGGTACCCGATGCCGTGGCTGTCCTTGATCCTAAACAGGACGACTGCCCTTATCCGTATAAAGATCTGTCGGGTTGCGGAGTCGGATTTAAACTGGTACAGGCACTGGGTGAAAAAATCGGAACAGGAAAAGAAACGGCTCACGATTATCTGGACCTTGTGGCCGTGAGTATTGCTGCCGATATTGTTTCCATTACGGGTGAGAACAGGATTTTAACCTATTACGGGCTGAAAAAATTAAATACAAATCCGAGTATCGGTATCTATTCGTTGCTTATTTCGGCAGGTGTTAAAGAAAATAAAGACCCTGCCGGTGAACTTCGCTTTGATCGGGAAATTAATGTCAACGACCTCGTGTTTATGCTTGGCCCCCGGATCAATGCGGCAGGTAGGATTGAAAGCGCAACGGATTCTGTGCGGCTGCTTATCAGTAGTAAGCTGGAATATGCTGAAAAACTGGGCCGGCAGATTGACGACCTCAACCTGACCCGCAGAGACCTTGACAGCCACATCACGCAGGAAGCGGTTAATATTATCAACAACGAAGGTATCAACAGCAAGAAAGCAACCATCGTTTACAAAGAATCATGGCATAAAGGAGTGATCGGTATTGTCGCTTCGCGCCTGGTGGAACTATTTTATAAGCCGACAATCGTTTTAACGAAAACCAATGGACTGATCACGGGTTCGGCCCGTTCAATCAAAAATTTTGACATTTACGATGCCATTGATGCCTGCAGTCATCTGCTCGAACATTTCGGCGGACACACCTATGCTGCAGGGCTGGCCCTGAAACCGGAAAACCTGGACAGTTTCATCGAGGAATTTGAAAAGTATGCTTCGGATAAAATTGTTGAGGAGATGCTGATCCCCGAAATAGAAATAGATCTGGAGTTGTTTATCAGCGACATCAATTTCAAATTCTACCGGATTATGAGGCAGTTTGCGCCATTCGGTCCCGGAAATATGTCGCCGGTTTTTGTTACCAACAATGTGATAGATACGGGTTATGCCAAACTGGTCGGGCGTAACGGCGCCAATCATTTAAAATTTTCGGTGGTTCATCCTGACAGGACCGGAAATCCCATTCCGGCCATTGCCTTCAACCAGGGACACCACCTGGAAAAAATGAAAAAAGGAATGCCCTTCAGTATTGTTTACCATATTGATGAAAACACCTGGCTTGGCAATACAAACCTGCAGTTAAGGGTAATGGATATTAAGTTCTAGTATAACTTCAATCAGTCCTCCGTTACTTCTTCTATAATTGTTTTCTCCAGATTTTTTAGCCTGACCGACATGGAAATCAGGACAACTCCGAAGACAAATGCCAGTATTCCGCTTATTACCACTAAAAACTTAGCCGTTTCAAAAGGGTTAAAAAACAGGATAATTCCGAAAATCAAAGCAATGGCTCCGTTAATCCAGAACATGTTTTTTTCGGAAGGGATAAAATCCGGACGCGTGGCCAGATAAAACTGCATAACGGCTACAAGAATAGCCCAGACACCGATGGTCATTACAAAAATTGTGAGAGTCTTCGATGTATAAAAAGTCAGCAAAACACCAACAACGATAACAACCAGAGAACTTGCCAGGTCGGTTGCGTAAGGAAGTTTTGCTTTGATGTTTTTGATGACTCCCCACAGCATAGCCAGTCCTATAATCAAAATGACAATGCCGAAATACATGACAATGGTTAAGACTGTCGTGTCGGGAACGATGACGGCAATGAGGCCGTAAACAATGGCGATGATACCGTTTAAGGTAAGCAGCCACCAGTTGGTTAAATGTTTTGAGTTCATAATTTTAAATTTTATGGACCTTTAAAGATACTTCTTTTTAGCCTGCTTGATTCACAAAAATAATTTAATTGTTATTATATTTCAATTAATCAGGTGTTTATAAAGGATTATAACAAAATAATGTTTTATCTGCTTTGCCTAAGGTGTATCAATATTTTTTTGGAGAACAATAGCTGACAAAATATCGTGCATTTATTTTTCGTTTTTACCATTATTAACTTGCTGATATGGTAAGTATTATTAGATTTGTGGCTCATTAACTTTAAAATTTAAAATTATGCGTCTTATAACATTAGTATTTATTTCTGTTCTGTTTCTGGCATCGTGCTCTAACCAAAACCAATCCAATTATACCATTCATGTAAAAGCTAAAGGAGCTAAAGACGACGTGGCGTATCTTGTTAAACAAACCGCTGACGGAAAGCAGGTCAAAATTGATTCGACTGATATGAAAAACGGAGAAGCTACTTTTACAGGAACTTTGGAATATCCGGAATTCTATTTCATTCAGCTTAAAAACCAACAATTATATTTACCCCTATTTGTTGATAATGAAGAAATAACAGCTACGGGTAATATAACTGATATGAGGAGCCGGGAAGTGACCGGCTCAAAAGCTCAGGAAGAATTTGCCGAGGTTATCGATTCCCTTAATACTTATTCACGGCAGGAGCGTCAACTGGGGATGCAATATCAGCAGGCAAGACAAAACGGCGACACGGTATTAATGCAGGAACTTGAAAATCAATACGAACAAATTAATACGGAAAAATCCGCTTACCTTAAAGATTATGTAATAAGTCATCCGAAAAGCGTACCTGCAGCGTTTGTATTTCTTTATAATTTATCCATGTATGAATTAGAAGATATGGATACGGTTGTGTCATCATTAGATCCTTCTATTGCGGGTTCAGAATATGTCAAAGAATTAACTGATAAGGTCGCCGCGCTTAAAAAGGTAAGTGTCGGACAGCCTTTCACCGATTTTACGCTGAACGATCCCGACGGAAATCCTGTTCCGCTTTCTTCGATAGCAGGTCATGACAATTATGTATTGGTTGATTTCTGGGCTTCCTGGTGCCAGCCCTGCCGGGCCGAAAACCCGAATATTGTTAAAGCTTACAGGCTTTATCACGACAAAGGGTTTGATGTTTTCGGTGTTTCTTTCGACAAAGAAAAAGATAAGTGGATACAAGCTATTAAAGACGATTCACTGGTATGGACACAGGTGTCCGATTTGAAATACTGGCAATGTGAAGCAGGTAAAATTTACGGCGTGCAGGCTATTCCTCACAACATTCTGATCGACCCAAAAGGGATTATCATTGATAAAAATATCAGAGGAGAAGAATTACAGGAAAAGTTATCGTCTATTTTTAATAAGTAAATTTTCAAACATTTTTCTTTTAATATCGTATAAACTATATTAATTTTGAGCTAATTAACTGTTTTTTTGTAACAAACAAATCTTTTTATCATGGAAAACAACAAAACTAAAAGCGTAATTACGCTGGCTATTTTCATGCTTACATTGCTCTTTTCACAAATCTCTTTGTCACAACCATGGAGAAGCAATCTTCCACAGGAAAAAGTCAAAACTGAAACACTAACTTTTTTTGATTATCAAAAAGCTTTTTATGATTACTGGGCACCGTACCATGTTGAAAACGGTTATTATATTAACGAAAACGGCGAAAAAGTCAAAGCTTCCGGCTGGAAACAATTCAAACGCTGGGAAGAATACTGGGAAGGCCGTGTGGATCAGGTAAGCGGTGAGTTTCCTGAAAAAACTGCCTGGGATTATTATCAGGAATATTTGAAAGAATACCCCGACGCCTCCCGCAGCACCTCAGGAAACTGGACAAGCATGGGGCCCAGCACTACCGGCGGCGGATATGCCGGGCTTGGTCGTATGAATTGTATTGGATTCCGACCGGGTTCTCCAAATACTTTCTATGTCGGGTCTCCTTCCGGCGGTATCTGGAAAACGACCGATGGCGGATCTAACTGGACCTGCCTGAGTGATGACAACGCATCACTGGGTGTTAGCGATATTGTTGTCCAAAGTACTACCTATGATGATATTATTTATATCGCCACCGGCGACCGTGATGCTTCCGATACTTATTCGGTGGGCGTCCTTAAATCAACTGACGGCGGAACTACATGGAACACAACCGGATTAAACTGGACGCAAAATCAGCAAAGAAGAATCAACCGTTTGTTGTGTGACCCGAATAATAATTACACTTTATATGCAGCTACAACAGCCGGATTATACAAAACTACTGACGGCGGAACTAACTGGAATTTACTGACAGGAACTGGTTTTATTGACCTTGAATTTAAGCCGGGAACCAGTTCCACACTTTACGGATCAACTACTAACGGAACCATTTATAAAAGTACCGATAGCGGAAGTTCCTGGTCGTTGATTAATACTATTGCAGGTGGCAACAGAACCCAACTGGCTGTTACTTATGCCAGCTCCTCAGTTATTTATGCTGTTTCTGCCAATGGTTCTAATGCCCTGCAGGGTGTTTACAAATCAACCGACAGCGGAAGTACGTGGTCATTAGTTTATAATTCATTAAACCTGTTGGGTTGGGCTTGCGATGGAAGCGGAACTAGCGGACAGGGCTGGTACGACCTGTGTATTATTTCCGATCCCTCCAACGCTAATATTGTATTTGTAGGAGGTGTCAACACATGGAAATCAACAGACGGAGGAAGTTCGTGGAGTATTAGTAACCACTGGTCAAGTTCTTGCGGTGGTACCGCCACCAATGTACACGCCGATAAACATTTTCTGGCGTATCAGCCGAACACCGGTGTTTTGTTTGAATGTAACGACGGGGG
>Ga0256913_10001087_pt1 | contig 14130 bp, 12 predicted proteins | sample Axial_MatmetaG_FD_185970 | JGI IMG/M metagenome (GOLD analysis project Ga0256913, IMG submission 185970) | Deep-sea worm associated microbial mat communities from Axial Seamount, Juan de Fuca Ridge, Pacific Ocean - Axial_Mat | ecosystem: Environmental > Aquatic > Marine > Oceanic > Microbial...
TTTGCTCTTTGATTTTTTCTTCTAATATGCTATTATTCTTTTGGAGTTTGTTTTTTTTCACAAGGTAATTTTACCTAAATTTCAAACTCCTCTTCTAATATATTTTTATTTTTTGACGACTACTGAAGAAGTTAGTATCAATAATTAATAATTTTGATAGTTGGTCTATCCTCTGGGGATATAACTTCAAACATATTTGTAGAATTTACTGACTCATTCATCTTTACAATAGTTAGACTATTTATCATATCATTATAACTATTGTTATGGATTTCTCCTTGAGCTTTATTTTGAAATACTGTAAATGTTCCAAGAGTGAGTCTAAATATATCAATTAGTTCCAACCCTTCTATATCAATATATGGGGGGAGAAGTATATATGAACCATCTGTTATATTACCATCTGTTATATTTAGTTCATGTAGTTCAAGATTATTTTCAATCTCTCTACTACTATTTTCATCACAACTACTACTATTATTATCACAATTAACCTCAGATGTTGTATTCTTATCTGATATACTACCAGCAAATAATAGAGTGCTATTGTTATCAGAAATTTCGGCATTGGTTGAGAAGCTACTTATATTACTCTCATTGCCCTCACTAAATTGCTCTATACTATTGCTTTGAAGTATAACTGTACTATTATCATCTTCTTTATCAGCTAAAGTTAAATTCATATTCTCTTTATGTCTTTGACTCCCATTTCTATTATATACATGCATAGTCTCTTTACCATTTTCATCAACTAAATAAAATATAGATATATCAGTTGTAGTATTTTCATCTTGATAAAAATATCTAGTTATTACATTCGCATTATCATCAGACCATTTGAAGTTTTGATACTCTGTAATATTTGTATCATTTTTATTAATATCAGTAATATTATTTTCAGTAAGATTACTATCTATTTTGGTATAAACCATATTAATATTATCAGATGTCATATCTAAGGTAAGTTCATAGTTATAGCTTCTATTATAATCATTATATTTAGAAAATGACACTTTGCCAAGTAAAAGCTTATTAGTAATATTATCATCTATTTCTAAAGTAAAGTTACTATCTTTTGTAATATTATCTATTTGAGATATAGTTTCATTATCAAGTACTATAGATAAATATTTAGGTTCAAATACACAAGAAATCATCCCATCACATTTATCTAGGACTTGTGGCATGACTTTTTCTAGTAATACTAAATTAACTTGTGCCATAGTTACTACATTTTGTATCTGTGATATATTATTTTTGAGTTGATTATATCCAATATTATTTACTACAGTTGTTGATTGATTATCATTTGTAGTATTGCTTTCTGTAGAGTTATTTTCTGTAGAGTTATTTTCTACACTATTGCCTTGGATTGTTGTATTATTAGCTTCATCTGTTTGATTATCTTCTGTTTTTGCATCTACCAATATTTCAGGAAAATCCATACTAATAGTTTGAGGCAATATATTAGTTTTGGCAATAGTTATAGTAGGTGTTGTATTTGTAGAGCTGTTTATTTCATTAGTACTATTGCTATCATTAGTTATATCGCTATCATTAGTATTAGTACTATTACTATCATTATTTATATTGCTATCTGTATTTAAACTAGTAGCTAGAGTAGTATCTTTTTTAGAACTACTACCCATCATCCCACAACCACTCATAATAAAAATTATACCCAATAAAATTATATTTTTTTTCATAAAAAACCTCGTTTTGTTTTCCTAATGATAGCATATAAAATTAAGCATAAGGTTAGATAAATATTTTATATACTACTATGGTATAAGCAAGTGATAATAAAAAAATGTAGAAAATGTGTAGGAGATATAGAAATGTTAAAGAAATCAAAATACACTCTTTTGTATGTCGAAGATGAAGCCTTTATAAGACGGATAGCAATATCATATTTGCGTCCATATTTTTCAGAGATATATGAAGCAGAAGATGGTGTAGAGGCATTAGAGATATATAAAGAAAAAAAACCAAATATGATTATGACAGATATAGAGATGCCAAATATGGATGGATTAACTCTATGCAAAGAGATTAGAAAAGAGGATAAAAGTACGCCAATTATTATTACAACAGCATATACAAGTACCGAATATCTATTAGAAGCTGTAAGTCTTCATCTCGTTAAGTATCTAGTGAAACCTATGGAAGAGGAGCCACTTTTTGAAGCTATTAAGCTCTGTTTTGAGCAGATAGAGACTCAAAACCCAAATATTGTATATCTAACTAAAGATTATAGGTTTGATACATTTAACCATACTCTGTTGAAAGGGGATGAGGTTGTAGCATTAACAGAGTCTCAATATAAACTTTTGGATATTTTGATTAGAAATAAAGGACGAATTGTATCTTATGAAGAGATAGAAAATTTTGTATGGTTTGATAAAGTAATGAGTAGTGATGCCCTGCGTAGTTTGATGCGAGATGTAAGAAAGCTAGTAGGCAAAGAGAAGATAGAAAATATCTCAAAATGTGGCTATAGGATACATCTTTATGGATAAAATAATGAAGATAAAACTAACCCTAGTATTGATATATTTAGGATTAGCAATTACACTCTTTTATGACCATCACGCCTCTTTATCTATTACAATATTTAAATATAATACTATGCAATTTATGGTGGCTGTTTTGTCTCTAGGTGTAATTTTATCTTCTAGTATCTATAATTTTGCATTTTACTTTTATATTAGAAAAAAACAGTATTTATATTATGCCCTTTCACAATTTGCTATACTTTCACTATTGATACAGATAGAAAATCTATTTATTAATCCTTTTAATGAATATTATAATTTTACTAGAGATGTATTTTTACTTGATATTTCTCAGATACTTATTATAATATTTTCTATGCTATTTATAGAAAAATTCTTAAATCTATACTCAATTAAGAGACTCTCAAGACTTATCCATATTGTTATATCTATAGCTTTAGTTGATTTAGTTTTTACGCTTATATTTCATCATGCTATTATTATTAAATTTATTCCTAGTTTTATATGGATTTTGGTAGTTTTGTCAGAGGCACATAGACTTATAAAGAAAAAAGATATACCTTTTTATTTTATTATTGTAGGCTGGTCAACTGTATTACTTGTATCTATATTTGAGTTTTTAGGCATATCTGCTATAACATTTCCATACCTTCATTTAGCTTTTGCTATTGAGTCTATGCTATTATCTTTTGCTGTATCATATAAGTTTAACCTTATAGAAGAAGAAAAAAAGGTACAACAGACTCTACTTTTGCAACAATCACGACTTGCTAGTATGGGTGAGATGATTTCTATCATTGCTCATCAGTGGAGACAACCTCTTAATTTCTTATCATTTGCTCTTATGCATATCAAAAGAGGTTGTAAAAATGATGAAGAGGCACTTTTGACTATCAAGGATGCTAGTGAGCAACTTCAATATATGTCTCAAACGATAGAAAATTTCAGAAACTTTTATAATCCATCAAAAAATAAAGCAGAGTTTAGTATTCAAAAATCTTGTGAAAATACTCTCAAAATAGTATCTCCTACACTTTTACCATCAAAAATAGATATGAAATTAGATATAAAAGAGGATTTTAAATTTTTTGCTAATAGTAATGAGTTTGAACAGGTTATACTCAATATTATAAATAATGCCAGAGATATTTTGGTAGAGAGAAAAGTAGAAAATCCAAAGATAGAGATAACTATAAATAAACCACAAATAGCTATAATAGATAATGGGGGTGGTGTAGCCAAAGAGAATATTGATAAGATATTTGAGCCATACTTTACAACCAAAAAAAATAGTGATGGGATAGGTTTATATATATCCAAAACTATTATAGAAAATGAGATGAAGGGGAAACTAGAACTTATTACTGATAGTAATGGTTCTAGTTTTGTAATAACTTTTTAGTTTTTGTAAGTTTCGTAATATCTCTGTCTAATAGCTTGTGCTAATAGATGAACAGACATAACATAATACTCTCTTGGGTTATATCTAGCAATAGCATAGAAGTTTTTTGTTCCCCACCATAACTCATCATAGTTATAGTGGCTTAGTTTAATTAGAGATACAGGTCCTTTATATCCATAGAAATTACTTGTAGGTCTCATTCCCAATGATTTTAGATAGGATTGTGAATACTCTGTCTTATATCCATCTTTTACTCCATAAATTCTTGATTTTGGATATTGTACTTTCATTGCTACAGGAATATTAGAATTCCATTTCCCTTTTTTGACAAAGAAATTAGCTGTACTACCAATTGCATCAGCTGGGTCAAATAGATTAGCTATATTATCGCCATTAAAATCAACAGCATAATCTCTAAATGAGTCAGGCATAAACTGTACAATTCCAAAAGCACCACCATAAGAACCTTTGATTTCTAGTGGGTTCATTTTCTGCTCTTTTGTTAATAGTAGATACTCTTCTAACTGTTTGGTAAAAAATTTAGAGCGTTTTTTATACTCCAATGATAGAGAGGTAAGAGCATCTATTAGTCTATGTTTCCCTATATCTCTACCAAAATTCGTTTCAACTCCTATAATTCCTAAAATATATTCAGGTGCGACATGATAGATAAATGCTGCTTTTTCTAGGTAGTATCTATTTGCCCTCCAAAATGCAATTCCATTTTTAATTCTATCTTCTGTTACAAATTTTGGATATTTATCCCAAGAACCAACTGAATTTGCTTTCATTGTGGTTTTGGCTGTACCAAATACATTATACTTTTTTAATGATAATGTATCTCGTTGTACATTTGAAAATACTCCATTTAGATAATCTCTTCTAAAATGATATTTATTAACCATAGTATCAATAAACCTTCTTAGCTTCGGATTATTAGCATAAACACCTGCAAGATATGGACGGCGTATATTTATTATAGATGAGAGGTCATTTTGAGGTGTAGTAACAATAGGTTGTTCATCTATAATAATAGGCTCTCCCATTGTTATGATAGGCTCTCTCCTTCTTGTTATGGTGGTAGTTTCTCCAGCTCTTCCTACTACTGTTTGTGGGGTCTCTATTACTTGAATTGTTGGCTTTGTTCCTGTAGTTCTTTGTATGCAACCACCACTTATAAGTAGTATTGATATAAGAACAAGACTATTTTTATACTTCATGGTAAAACTCCTTTATTTTTTTTATTTTACCATAAAAAATTAAAAATCGTTATAAGTAGTTATTTTTGAAATCTACATATCGCTTGGCAGCTGCATATAACTCTTTAACCTCATCATCTGTAAGTTCTCTAACTACTTTGGCAGGACTTCCCATAATTAAGCTTCGTGGGGGGAATTTTTTGTTTTTAGTTACTAAACTTCCTGCTCCTACAATAGACTCTTTGCCAATTACAGCACCATCTAATATTGTAGCACTCATTCCAATTAAACAAGCATTCTCTATAGTACAACCGTGTAACATTACTCTATGACCTATCGTTACATCATCACCTATTATAGTAGGATTACCATCACTCATATCATCTTTTTTGTGGTGAGTTACATGTACCATAGAGAGGTCTTGAATATTGCTTCTAGCTCCTATCTTGATATAGTGAACATCACCTCGGACTACACATCCAAACCATACAGCACTATCTTCACCCATTTGTGTCCGTCCTATTACTGTCGCACCCTCTGCAATCCATGCATTTTTGTCTAATTGGGGTGTCCATCCTTTATATGCTATTGTCATTTTTTATCTCCTTAACTTTTTTGGCTAATCTTGTGACATATTTTGGTCTTTTCTTTTGTGATTTATTATATAACTTTGTCACATAATCTTCCAATATATTATGATTATTTATCTCTTTTCCTTTACATTCGACCTGTTTATACTCACCACTATTTTTGAGTTTCCATCTTAGTTTACAATCTTGTAACTGTAGTGATAGTATCTGTCTAATTTTCTGTTGTAGTACATTATCAGTTATTGGAGTCATAATCTCAATTCTCCGAATTAAATTTCGTGGCATCAAATCAGCACTAGAGATATAACACTCATTTTTGTCATGTTTAAAATAATAAATTCGTGGATGTTCAAGATATTTACCTATTATAGAATAAACAGATATATTCTCACTAACCCCTTGAACATTTGGTTTGAGTGTACATATCCCTCTAATTATTAGTTCTATCTTACACCCGTGCATAGAAGCAATATATAGGGCTTGTATAATGTTAGGGTCAACCAAAGAGTTTGCTTTTAATATTATATGACCCTCTTCTTTGTGAGATGCTTCACACTCTATCATAGATAATAGTTTAGGTTTAATATCTGTTGGTGCAATAATTAAATTTTTAAGTGAACTGTGGTCAGAAAATCCTGTAATAAAATGAAAAAACTTAGTTGCATCCATATTAAATTCTGGTTTGGTAGTAAAATAACTCATATCAGTATAAATTCGTGCTGTTGATGGATTATAATTCCCTGTTCCTAGATGTAGATAACCTTGTAGTTTATTACCTTTTCGTTTAGTAATCTGTGCTATTTTAGCATGTACTTTAAGTCCTGTTATCCCATATATTACATGAGCCCCTGCATCTTCTAATGCTTTTGCCCAATGTAAATTATTCTCTTCATCAAATCTAGCTTTAAGTTCAACTAAGACTGTAACCTGTTTACCATCTTTAGCTCCTCTAATTAGAGCTTTGACAATAGGTGAGTTTTTACCTACACGATATAGTGTCATACGCATAGATAGAGTATTAGAATCTTTTGATGCGTCCTCTATAAATTTAACAATAGGGTCAAAGCTCTCATATGGGTGATATAGTAGTATATCTTTTTTTTCAATAGCCTCAAATATATCGCTATTATCATCAAGAGGAGGTAAAGTTTTTGGTGTATATGTAGGCAAGGTTAAATGTGCCAACTCCTCTTGACTTACTATATCCCAAAGTGTTCCTAAATTTAAAGGTATTTTATAACGATATATATCCAAATCATTAAGTTTTAGATATTGTGTCAAAAACTCAACCAATTCACTATCAGCCCATTCCATAAGCTCCAATCTTACAAGTGTACCTCTATTTCTAGCTCGAATTCCCTCTTCGAGCATCTCCATAAAGTCATCAGCCTCCTCTTCTTCTATCTCTATATCAGCATTTCGTGTTACTCTAAATGGAGAAGAGGCAATCTTTTTGAGTCCATAAAATAGTTCAGTACTAAAATAATCAACTACAGATTCAATAGGTACAAAACAGTGTTCTACTTTGATAAATCTAGGTAGTATTCGAGGTATTCGTATTAAACCATGTTTAATATTTCCCTTTTTGTCTTCAAATTTTATAGCTAGTCCAAAACTAAGATTATTAAGATGAGGAAAAGGGTGAGTAGCATCAATAGCAATAGGCATAATCACAGGATATATCTGCTCAAAAAATATCTCTTTGACCTTCTCTTTTTGTTTATCTGAGAGTTTATCATAAGTTTTAATAGTTATATTGTGAGTTTTTAACTCTTTCATAATATCTTTGAATGATGCTTCTAATAGTTTTTGCTCTTTGTGTAAAGTAGTGTGTATAGCTTCTAGTTGTTGTGTAGGTGTCATCTTGTCAATAGCTGTTTCTTGAATTCTAGCTTTGAATAAGGCTTTGAGTCCTGCCACTCTAATCATATAAAACTCATCAAGATTAGTTCCATATATTGCTATAAATTTAAGCCGTTCTAGTGGGGGAAGGGTTGTATCTTGTGCTTGTGAGAGTACTCTAGTATTGAATTTGAGCCAAGACAATTCACGATTAAAGTAGAGGTCTGGAGAAGTTAAATCTATTGACATATATAATACCTGTTTTTTTTAAATGTATTATATCTAAAATTATTGTAGCATAAGTCTAAAGTTTCTTTATCTTCTTACAACTTCTATCTCCATAGGGTTTGATATTTCTCACCTCTATTAATAGATTGACTCAATATCTCTATAGCTTATGGTTGGTTATCTGCTGGTTTATATAGGCTATATGCTTTAAATGGTGTCATTTTGTTATGCAATTCCTTAATATATGCAAATTATTGCTATAATCATAACACAATAATATTGGAGTTTATATGAAAAAAGTTAAGTTCCCTATCAATGGAAAAAAATATGAAGTAGATTTAGAAAATGATTTTGCTATATTTGTAATGGAACAATTATCAAATAGTAATATTTCATCAGAGAAAAATAATGATTCCGTCAAACTCCTAAATGCGTATCTAAAAGCTCTTAAGGAAAATTATGATATTCAAAAGGGATTAAAGCAGTTTCTTATGGATATTCCAATATAAAATAACAAAAATATATATAGTATTAAAAATTTCTTAATTTTTTTTAATAATTTAAGAATTTTATAATTACTCTTAGGTTATAATTTTAATGTTTCATAAAAAACAGATTGTAAAAAAATAACTTAAGGAGTATTTTATGACAAACACAACAACAAACAACCCACAAATGAGTAAAGGTTTTACAATGATTGAATTGATTTTCGTTATTGTAATTATCGGTATTTTAGCAGCAGTTGCTATTCCAAAACTAGCTGCAACTAGAGATGATGCAAAGATTTCTAAAATGGCAAATGCAATTACTACAGCAAAGAGTGAAATAGCAGCTAAAATTATTGCTACTAATAATATCCCTAATGATGCAGCAGATAGTGCTTCAAGAATAGATTTGATTAAAAAATATTCAAATACAGTTGCAGAAGCAGTTATTAGTAATGATGCTAATGTAACTAATACTGATGGTAATACATCTACAGTAACATTTATAGATAAAGATAGTGGTACAAATTGTAAAGATTTAATTATTCATGGTAATAAATCAACTGCAGATGTTTTTATAGAGATTAAATCAAAAGGAGATACAACTTCTTCTATTTGTAAAGGTATTGATGCTTTAGTAGCAGATACTAATATCTCTATTGGTGGTACACAAGTTACTTATTAATATTTTTTATCCTAAGCTCTTTAGCTTAGGGGTTCTATTTTTATATTTTTAAGTTCAATTCCTTGCATTTAACAATATAAAAAACAAAAGATTATAAAATGAAAAATAAAAAAGAAGCTTTTACACTAATTGAACTTATATTTGTTATTGTTATTATTGGTATCTTATCTTCTATTGCTATACCTAGATTTTCTGCAACTAGAGATGATGCCAAAATCTCAAAATTAGCTCATCTAATTCAATCAGCAAAAGCCGAGATAGCTACAAGTATATTTGCAAAAGGTAAAATACCTAAAACAAAAGAGGAGTTACGAAAAATTTCTAATTTAGTAAGAGAGATGGAGAGCAAAGGAGATATATCATTGAGAGAAGGAACAAATAGTTTAGATATTTTATTTTTGAATAGAGATGCTCTTCCTGTAGAACAGTGTAAAAAAATGGTTTTAGATTATAATAATATCAATAATATTGAATTATATGTTATTCATATTGAAAGTAATACAGCAATATGTAGAGGAATTAACAACTTAGTTCCTGATATAAATATGACAATAGCAGGAAATAGAATAAATTATTAAAAGGATTATAGATTATGAAACAAGCATTTACAATGATAGAGTTAGTATTTGTAATAGTAGTTATTGGTATTTTAGCATCAATAGCCATTCCAAGATTGGCAGCAACAAGAGATGATGCAGTAATTACAAAAGCAAGAACTACAGTAGCAACAGTTAGAAATGCACTAGCTATGGAAAGACAGAAACGGATACTTAGAGGAGAGTTTAGTCCAATTATAGCAGTAGGAGATAGTACTAATGTTTTTGGAAATTTCTATGATGGAAATAAAACTTCACCTAATGATACAGGTAAAGGAGTAATGGAATATCCTATTCCTAACCAATTAAATACTAGAGATAAATGGTCATTTAATAATTATAAATATGAGTTTAATTCAACGCTTGGAAATGTAATTTTTGAGGTAGTTAATGGTAAGTTTGTGTGTGATACTGCAACTACAGCTAATACTAATGCTAATGGATGTACTCAATTAACTCGTTAATTTTATGATATAATCTCTTTAATTTTTTATTGAGGAGACTATTATATACTACTATCAAGTAACCCTCCACCGTTCATCAGCTCCTACTCTAACTTATCACTATGATAAAGTTATTAATGTAGGTCAATGTATAAAAGTTCCTATTCACTCTAAAGTTAAGTTGGCTATTGTGATTGATGAGGTTGAGAAGCCCAAGAAGTTTAAAACCTCTAAAATTAGTTCTGTATTAGATGATTATTATAGTAATATGCAGATTGAGATTGCTAAGTTTATCTCTGAATACTATTTCAGCTCTTTGGGTGAAGCGATTGCTCTATTTATACCATATAAATTAAATTATAAGTGTGAGCATATTACAGAGCATAAGGATACGATATTACCAATATTATCAGCAGAACAAAAGATAGCATATAATAAATTATTAAAAAAAGATAGAGCTTTACTTTTTGGTGTGACAGGCTCAGGAAAAACAGAGATATTTATCTCTTTGATGGCAAAGATAATAGAGGAGGGAAAGCAGTGTATCTTTTTAATGCCTGAAATATCTTTAACTCCACAGATGCAAACTAGATTAGAAAAATATTTTGGTAAACGAATAGTTATTTGGCACTCGAAATTAACCAAAAAGCAAAAAGAGAAGATTTTAGAGAAGATATATGCAAGAGAGGTGGATATAGTAGCAGGAGCTAGGTCTGCTCTATTTATTCCACTTAAAGATGTAGGGTTGATAATAGTAGATGAGGAGCATGATGATAGTTATAAATCTATGATGAAACCTCGGTATCATGCTAGAGATATGGCTATATATATTGCCCATAAACTTAAAGCCAAAGTAGTTTTGGCAAGTGCCACTCCTAGTTTGAATAGTTATTATAAATATGATGTTGTTAGACTATCTAAACCTTTTGTTCAGACTCAAAAAAGATATATTTTTATAGAAGGAACAACACTTACCAATGGTATTATCAAAAAAATAGAGCAAAACTTTAGAGAGGGTGAGCAATCTTTGATGTTTGTTCCAACTCGTGGTAATTTCAAATATCTATATTGTCAGAAATGTGGCAAAACTCATTTGTGTCCATACTGTTCTGTAGGTATGGCTCTACATAGATATGCACGACATCTCAAATGTCACTATTGTAACTATACAGAAGCTATTAGAGAGTCATGTGTATATTGTGGTCATATCCCACTTACAAGCCAAAGAATGGGTACAGTAGAAGCTAAAGAGATGATAGAGAGTGGAATAAAAGATATAGTTATCGAACAATTTGATAGAGATAGTATTACCACCCCAACCAAACTTAAAAAAGCACTCAAAAGATTTGAGAGCAAAGAGAGTCATATACTTTTAGGCACACAGATGTTAAGTAAAGGGCATGATTATGCCAATATTTCACTAAGTGTAATTATGGGAATTGATTATATATTGGGGCTTAGTGATTATAAAGCTAGAGAAAGAGCTATGAGTTTATTGATACAGATTGCAGGTCGTTCAGGTAGAGCCAAAAATGCAGAAGTGATTATACAATCATCCAATGCTGATTTTTTTAAGTTATATTTAAATAACTATGAAGCATTTCTAAAAGATGAGATGGAGTTTATGAGAGATATATATCCCCCTTTTGTATCATTGGCTAGAGTACTTATATCTCATAAAGATGAGACTAAAGGAGCTAAAATAACTCTCGATACTGTAGAAAAATTGAAAGCTTTTGATGATGTAGAGATAGTAGGACATGGCAAAGCTCCTATTGAGAGAATTGCTAATAAATTTAGATATAATATTTTGCTTAGGTGTGAAAAAAGAGTGCCATTACTTAAGGCACTTCATGTTATAAACTCTTCGTTAATTGAGATTGATATTGACCCTATAGAATTTTCTTAAAGAAATTGGATTGAACTTATAAATATGGAGAAAAAATGACCAAACGATACCCTACCAAAAAAATATTTGTTGGCAATGTTGCCGTAGGAGGAGATGCCCCTATCTCTGTACAGTCTATGACATACTCAAAAACCTCTGATATAGAGGCCACTATAGAACAGATAAATAGATTACATTTTGCAGGTTGTGATATTGCAAGAGTGGCAGTGCCTAATATGCAAGCAGCTGTAGCACTACAAGAGATAAAAAAGAGAATATCTATTCCTTTAGTAGCAGATATACACTTTAATTACAAATTAGCCCTAGAGGCTTCAAAATGGGTTGATTGCATTCGTATCAATCCTGGTAATATTGGGGAAAAGGGTAGAGTCAAAGAGATAGTCAAAGCTTGTAAAGATAGAGGTCTGCCAATTCGTATAGGTGTAAATTCAGGCTCATTAGAAAATGAGTTTGAGGATAGATATGGAGCAACAGCCAAAGGTATGGTAGCTAGTGCAGAGTATAATATTAAATTTTTGGAAGATTTGGATTTTACAGATATAAAAATATCTCTAAAAGCTTCTGATGTAGAACGAACAGTTGAAGCTTATAAAACATTACGACCCAAAAATAACTATCCATTTCATTTAGGAGTAACAGAAGCTGGAACAATTTTTCATGCCACAGTCAAATCTGCTATAGGTTTAGGTACTCTACTGCTAGATGGTATTGGTGATACTATGCGAGTATCTATTACAGGTGAATTAGAAGAGGAGATAAAAGTAGCCAAAGCAATTCTAAAAGATAGTGGTAGAGTCCAAGAGGGTTTAAATATTATCTCATGTCCTACATGTGGGCGAATAGAGGCTGATTTAGTAAGTGCAGTAGCCGAGGTAGAAGAGCGAACCAAACATATCAAAACACCTATGAATGTCTCTGTTATGGGGTGTGTAGTAAATGCCATAGGAGAAGCTAAACATGCTGATATAGCCATAGCTTATGGTAAAGGAACTGGACTTATTATGGTTCAAGGTGAAGTGGTAGCCAAATTGCCAGAGAACCAATTGGTAGATAGATTTGTGGCTGAAGTGGAGGCATTTGCTACTAAGCAAAGTTAGATATAATTAGCCAAAAAATATTGGGAAGAGTGATAATGAGTGATAATATGTACAATTTAAATATAGAGAGAGCTGTTCTCTCTGCCATTATTTTTGACCCACAAATCTTTGAAGAGATAGCTGCAAAATTACAACCTCATGATTTTTATCTACCTTTTCATCAGCATATGTTTGCATCTATGGAAGAACTTTCAAGAGAAGATAAACCCATAGATGAAGAGTTTTTAAAATCTAAACTAAAAAGTACAAATAATTTTAATGAGGTAGCATTATTGGATGTATTAACAGCTAATCCTATCTCTAATACGGGTGCCTATTTAGGAGAGATAAAAGCTCGTTCAACCAAAAGAGCTTTAGCAACTTTAGCTACAACTATCAAAAAAGTAACAATAGAAGATAATTTACCTGTTGAAGAGGTAATGAATTTAGTCGAAAAAAAGTTATATGAGATTACCCAAAATAGTACTAGTGAAGATTTTAGAGAGTCCAAAGAGATTACTTTATCTATGTTAGATGAAATAAAACGCTTAAAAGCTATGGGAAACTCTAAATTAATAGGAACTGATACAGGATTTAGAAATCTAAATGATAAAACTAGTGGATTTGGTAAAGGGGATTTGATAATTATTGCTGCACGACCAGCGATGGGAAAAACAAGTTTAGTTCTTAACATTACCGAAAAAGCAATAAATAGAGATGAAGGCGTAGCCTTTTTTTCACTAGAGATGCCAGCAGAACAACTTATGCTAAGACTTTTATCTACAGAGACATCTATACCTTTACAGAGATTGAGAGTAGGAGATTTAACAGATGAAGAGTGGACTAGATTAAGTAGTGCAACAGATAAGATGACAACAAAAAAGCTTTTTGTAGATGATAGTGGATATGCCACAATTCATCAAGTAAGAAGTAAACTTAGAAAACTCAAAGGTAAACACCCTGAAATATCAATGGCGATAATAGATTATATGCAGTTAATGAGTGGAGATAGCCTAGAGGGGAGACAACAAGTAATATCAGAGATTTCTCGAGGGCTTAAACAGTTAGCTAGAGAGTTAGAGATACCTATATTAGCTCTATCACAATTGAACCGAGGGGTAGAAAGCAGAGATAATAAACGACCAATGTTAAGTGATTT